>Ga0194135_10002023_pt1 | contig 12262 bp, 4 predicted proteins | sample LitLau_LLRF_2013_FD_134024 | JGI IMG/M metagenome (GOLD analysis project Ga0194135, IMG submission 134024) | Freshwater sediment microbial communities in response to fracking from North America - Little Laurel Run_MetaG_LLRF_2013 (version 2) | ecosystem: Environmental > Aquatic > Freshwater >... | reverse complement strand
ACGGATTTGGGACTTACAGATTTGGATTTACGGATCTGTCCGGGAATCAATTTCCATTCTGAGCACATGAGGAAAGGAGCAAGCAATCAGGAAATGTCTCCTGATCGTAATTTAGACTCTCTTTTCTAAATTATTGCCTTCCCTTACCTCTCCATGAATATTGTAATAAGAGAATATTCGTATTTGAATTATTTTTGTATGAAATGTTTTAACAAAATCAATTACAATCCTTTTTTTTCTGGAAAAGTTGAAACAAAAATTCAATTTGGGATCCAGTGTAGCTTAAAAAACTTTTTTTTTCAGAGTGATTTCCTTCTTTATAATATATTTTTTATTTTATATAATTTTTCTTGCTCTTTGTCCAAATGTTTAAAGCATCGAGTTGAAAACAAGGAAGGAGGAATCATAAATTCAGGAGCAGTCAACCTACTACTGTCGTGACATGAAAAATGTTGGTCGAAATAAAAATGAAGTTTCCAAATCCATGGTTACATATTGGAGTCGAGTCTTTTCCGGAGCTCACAAGGGAGACAAGCCACTTTGTCTCAATGTCTTGTCACCGTCATCGAGTTTGTTATGAACGGATCAACGTATTATGGAACATCTGGAGAAAGCAGTCAACTGAAACTATTCTCAATCCCCTTCCCCTGCTATGCCGTATACTCGTAGAGGAGCTTTTCCCGTTTCTAAAGTCTCATTCCTTCATTTTGATATCAAAATTGTAAAATAAATTGGCATCTAAATCCATTCAAGAAAGTTCCTAATTTCTCTCAAGTCAGATGCAGTAACAAGTCCTAAACGTTTCGAAACTCCTCGTGGGATTTGGAAGGTGACACGGAAGACTGACTTTCTTAATGGGCTTTCATTTCATCCACGTTGTCTGTCAATAACATTTACTCCTTGGCCCCATTTCAGCTTCCGTTTCCCGCTATTCCATTTCCTATTGAAAGACGCGTTCTAGACAGTTCAAGTTTATTAATGGAATTATCTCAAAAATAATTACAAGAGTACATGCTTCTTTCACACTGTAAACGGATTAGAAGGACTGTATTAAATGAGAAATGATTAATGTTCCTTTTCCACAGTTTCCATCCTCCGAGAGTGAAAGTGTTCAAACGTTAAAAAATTGCCCAAATAAGATGAGAGTAGTTTTTGGCTCCATCGTGATTGAATTTCATTTAAAAATCTCAGCTAGAAATAAAAAAAAATGATTGAAGTGTGGAATAGGGAGATGAAACGGACCGCTGCTGAACTTAAAAGGAGAAAAAAAAACGATTGAAAGAAGATTTTGTGCGTGGAAGAAAGTTTGAATGGGTATGAGGGGAGAAAGGAGTATGCGAATATGTGAACCTAATGTGCATATGCATGATGGGTTGACACATCAAAGCAAAAAGAATAAATGAAAGAATGACGGAAATGGCCAACTGGGACACTTTCTTCCCTCAACTCGAACTTTACCAACATCTGATTTCCCTTCTGGTGAGGCTTACTTTCTTTCTTTTTGTTTCAATATCAGGGAAACTCCCTTTTTATTCAAACTCTTCAAAAGATTCTCGAGCGGAATAAACTTAAAAAAGAAGGGATTGAGACAGAGGGTGACGTGGAGCACATGTGCTGACTGACTGACTGCAACGATAACGTCGTTTCTTTATTACTTTCTCCATATTACTCTCCTGCACATATGGAATACAGTACTGACGCTGAAACCTTCCTTCTCATTCCAAATAAAACAAATTGTTCATCTAACCTTCAACTTTATATTAACTTAAATCTACGGCAGAATCTACCGCTAAAATAAGACATCCTTCAACTATATATCCACCTAACCGTTTTGTTTACTCAAAGAAAGGACAAGTGAAACGCAGAAACTTCTCAAATTAACTTCACTTCTTTAAAGAGAAAGTCCGTTGTTTGAGTTTGAGGGAAAGCTAAGAAGAAATATTTAATTAAGAAGTGGCTTTGATGTGAGTCCAAAGTTCACACCTCGTATTCATATGCGACTAATAATGTTTCCGACAAGAAAACATTGAGTTTCGCGCATTGCGTTGGCTTCTTTGGCCAACTCGCATACGAAAATAATTTCGGATCAGTAGAAAATGACAAGCACGATGACGGATTTTAATAGCATCGAGAGTTACTCTATTATTTCTGGGAAGATGGAAAAGCGTACAGATTTCCAAGCACCTACTGAAACTCAGCCCCACCTAATTCCTTTACTTCAATTTTCTCATGGGGCACATGGCGGAGGGTGGCATGGAATTCGGTCCTCTTCTTCTTATTTCTGGCAACAATTATTCAAACAAAGACCAGACGGGGGAAGGAATCAGTCTGATAAATTGTTTGGAAGGGTCGGAAAAGGAATAGGGGAGGAGAATATGCGGGTGAAAGTACTTTCCTTTAAGGCCGAACTCTCTTTCCTGCGATTTCGACGTTTTAGACATGGGACAAAGAAATTATGTCCCAAAGAGACTGGGAAGCGATTTCTGAACTAATTTTCTTGATGCATGAGAAAGTTCAAAATGAAAGTAGGAGTAACAAGAAGGAAGTGAACTTTCTTTTCTCCACACTTGCTATGAAACTGAAAATATAGAGCGTACAAGTCGAAATTACAGGATGCGCCTCCGCCATGGGAAACATGTAATTATTTTGATTCCTTCTTTGTAGAAATGGAAAGTTGCGTTTTTATTATTATTTTTAAGTGAGCAACAGACAGAGACTTGTATTTATTTATTTTTTTTTTACAGTCGGCAGGACTGTTGTTTTCGAGAAAACAGTTTTCATGTAGAGCGTTGGAACAGACAGGGGAAGACGGGAGACTCTAATCTCGACGCCATTTTCTTATTGCAGAACTCTCACTCAATATTACTCCAATTTCAGCTCTCGAACCCATCTTTATAATGAGAAGCTTCTGAGAAAGCAAATGACTCCCTCCGGGCTTTCCCTTTTCTATGGTTCCTCTTTTCTACTTTCTCATTTCCTCTTTTTCTTTTTGCATTTTCATGTATCGTAACACATGTGTACGAGGGGGAAAGCAGCATTATTATTTCATTATATTTTTCTCATTTATTTTTTACCCTATTTTCTCATCATCAAGGCATTCACCACAAAATTTGAACTTTACCCTTCTGTCGCATTTGGCGTCCTTACTGAAGTAAATACGCACGAAAGGAAGACGAAAACAGTGTTGTTAAAGCAAGTGAAAGCACCGCACCAACCTTTAATTTAGGTAATCAATTTGCATGCAGAAAAATTACGCAATTGCTAATGAAAGCAAGAAAGTCGTTGACTCTTCCATCTTCCTGTAGCATCCGTAAAACCCAACAAGTCAGACGCAGACTTTCAATTTTGGAATGGAACATATTAGAAATTGAATTCCTTCCGATCACAGACCCCCTCCATGAACCTTTTTGATAAAGGCTTTCCGATTTTTCCACTTTCTCTTAACTGTTAACACAAAGTCAAAGCCCCAACACCACCACCACCGCACTCGAGTGGTTTTACTCAAGAGAAATTAAAGGAAAATGTCTCCTCTGAGTTTGAAATGAAAGTGTCAAAGTTTCCATTCCAGGGGAAGAAACATGTTAGGAGGGAAGGAAAGAGGGAGAGAGAGGTTGAGTCCCTATAAATCCCATGTATAATTTATGCTTGCGGAAGAAGACTTTGACTCCACGTGTGAACGTGGGAAGGAAGGAAGGAAAGTTAGAAGGGTGCAATATGCTCACTAATCCCATCGTAATTTTGTCAAGATGTCGGTGGAAAGGTGAAAGTGAAATCTGCTTAAGTGTCTTTTCCATGGGTGACTGGATCACTCGATGAGAGAGTCAATTTATTTTCGACAGGGTTTTCTTTATCCATTTCCCACTCTAAACCGTTAATTAAGTAAACACGAATATACGAGGCAGAATTCAAACAATTGGGAGCCCATATCACACCTTGACTAATTTGCACAAATAATGTTTCTACGCTTAATAGGGATCCTAGAACACGAATCATAAAAAAAAAAACTTTACACACAGTTGCCGTCCATTTTGGCGTATTTTTTTTTTTTAATTTTTAGGCAACTGAGTCGAGTGCATGCCACCAACACAATTAATTTTAACAAACTGGGCTTATGGGAAATAATGCTTGAAGATGTGTTATTTTCTTACATCACAACTTTTAGGATGTTGCGTAGTGAAAGCACCAAGTCAGAGCTTAAGGCCTAGGTTAGAACTTGCGGGTGAGTAACCTAGGCAGGAGCAGATGAAAGAAGTTATTAATAATTCATTTAGGACACTTTTGCCAAGGACAATTAAAAATTCGTTAGCACCCTCCCTTTCTCCTCCAGGGCTTTTAACACCAGCGCGCACTTGTTCTTTATTTATATTCAAGCCTTTGCGAAGATCCGAAGGATCTTACACACAGAATGTTTATTACACAACTTGCACCTCTGTAAAGTGGATGCGGATGATCCCCTCCTAAATGTTATAAATAACTAATCTGTGGTGTGAAGAAAAGAAGTAAACTAAGTATAGAGCTGTATGTGCGAAAATGTAGAATATGTTATTAGGAAAATGGCTATTAATTAAACTATACAAAATATCCCTTTGTCTCATCGTATCCCAAGGAAAAGGATCTCCTATGGTACAAATAGGCCTTAATTGCACTCACTCAAAGTTTCGGTGTGTTCATGCAGATGACAAAAGAGGAGGAAACCGAGGCGAAGAAGGGAAAATGTTTCCATTATTCAATAAGCTATAAATTTTGTAATGTTTAATGTTTGCGTTCCTTGTAATATATTATCTAGGGAGGAGATAAGACATTTTTAATGGGTCTTGCAAGGAGTAGAAAGCGAATAAAATTAGAGAACCATTCATCTGCCATCCGTGTGCAACACATCACACAATCACATCCATCCATGTGCCAAAGGATCAGCGGAAAAGGGAAGCGCCTCTTTCAGAGACATGAAACTTTCTCCTGTGTTTTTTGTTGTATTTTTTACGGACTTTCTCCCTCCGATTACACGTCTCCTCCAGTCTATTATATTACGCACAAGAGCTCGCAAAGTTAGTCCAAATTTTCCAATTTTCAATAATAATTTCCCCGCGGCACGCACACACGACCGACCGACCATTGTAGGTGCAATAATGTGGATGGGGGAGTAGACCCACTGCGATACTGTTGGGCTCAGCTTTTTTCCTTATCTTGCACATGCTTTTCTTCACTTTTCACTTCAATGTTTCTCACGTTCAGAGGAAGGAAATGCTGACAAAGGTGAATAATAAAATTAAGCTTAATGCCTCCTCTCTCTCTCAGGTATTTAATCGAAGCAATTTGCTCCATTACGTATTAAAGGGGAGGGTTTGTTCCAGAGACGCTTTTACTTTTACTTTGATGTCTTTGGAGAAATTGATTTAAGGCGATGATAGGGAAGGATCCAAAAGGTCATTTAAAGTGTTGGATTTAAATTTAATTTAATTCCGAGTGGAGCATGAAAGTAAAACAACTTTCTTTTCAATTTCTTTCTCTCGATGAGCAATTTATTCGTTATTTTTTTTAATGTTTTAAACTGTCACGAATAAGATTCTTGCTTGAATTATTAAACAAATGCTCGCAAAAATCTTGATGGAATAAAGACGGTTTTGACTGTAGGATTTCCTTGGAAAGGAAACGGAAAACACATGAAAGGCATTCTTTCCTTTCCTTCCTCCGAAATCGGTTCACTTTCACCCACGAAACAAAGGAAAAGTAATCCTTCAGGAGGAAACAGGGATCTTATTGAATACAAAAACTTAGCCTCGCATCTCTGGCGCAATGCGTGTATTAAAAATTCAAGAAGAAAACAAAACATACATGGAAGTTTTCTGGAATTAGAGAAAACCTTCAAAAGGATTCCTTCTCTGCTTGAGCCAGTATGTTAAGGAGGGGGACGGAGAGGGAAGGTACATTTTACATTGGGATATGAAGGACATTTTGTAAGAGTGATCGGGGAAGGAGAGAACAGAGAATCACATCATCATAAATCAGACGTTTTCTCTTTCTCTGCCTCTTACTTTAGTTTTTTTTTCATTGTTCCAAGTCCTCCCTCCTTCCAAGGAGTCTCCTAGATTTTGGTCTTCTTCGTATACTCTGATCGACTGAATACCAATATAAAAAGGGAACAAAGATTTTTCTGACCCCATGAGGGAGTCTGGACAAAATGACTTTTGCTTCCTGTCTCTCTCTCCCTCTTCCTTTTTACTTTCCCCAAGACTGGAGTTCAGTTTGTAAGGAGAGGGGAAAATCCATACGTTCAAGATCGGCTGGGGCACTGCCCCAGAGAACATCCAAGAATTTTAAAATTCTACAAATAAATCCCTATTCCAAATTTAAGGAAACTGGGTTAACTCCGCTTTACGAAATGCATCGTTTTCTTCTTACAAATTGAAAAACAAGAAGTGCTCTGATTTATCTTGCATCATTTTCTCGAGCGTTAAGTTGTTGCGTAAAATCAACTGGGAAATTATGTGTCTATGTATAGAGCAGAGTGAGCGTGAAATGAAATAAGATTTATTGCCGAAAAAGAAATTCATTCATTTAGAAGGAACGCATTTTCCGTATTAGGGATTGAGTCCTTTATTGCTTTCCGTACTGGAAGACATGAAGAAGAAAAGAAAAGGAAATGCATCTCAAGAAGGGGTTCCTCCCACCACTTCTTTTCCCCCATCCAGCTAGTCGAAATGGAGAAAATAAGTTATGCTGAAATCTAAAAGCATCCATAGGTATGACACAGCATGGGATGCTCAAAAGAAAAAGAAATAGGCAAAGTGTCTTGAGTGGATGCAGTTCCATGAAAACATAAACTAAAGGCACAATACCAAAAGAGAAACAAATGTGAAGCTCCATTAATTTCAAGTTTTTTGTCAAGCCTTGTTTCAACCATTTTACTCCAAAGATTCACAAAACCATGTTTCCCATTCGAAATTCATAAATGTAGTCTTGCGGAATTGAGTTGAAAATTATATTATACTCGGGTCGGATGTTAGTAACGTCAAGTTGGAATTAATAAAAAGTTAAACTTTGTAAACTAGGATAATATGATGCTTTGGAATACTATTGTACAAGGTTGGAAACTAACTGTATTGGAAAAATGGATAGAACATTTGGTGGCTTCTGGAGATGGGTTCCTAGGACTTTTTGGTTAAAAGAAGGGAATTGGGGGATTGTAATAGAAATTATTGTCTCCATGGACTTCCTGGATCCCCCGTGGAGTTTATTTTCATACCATACCATTCTACGTTATGTACCGGCAGCAACTCATATTTTTACATACGATGACATTGTTTCATTTTAGCCACATGTCCGGAACTTGACTTGACAGATTCCATTAAAGTATGCGGCCGACTAAATTTATTTTGCTGGGATTTACTAAAAGAAATAGTTCTGGAGAAAGCCATTCCACACATCAAATACAGGGTTAGGGAACACCGTCTTTTTCTCAAATTCAATTCTCGTCTTACAACTTGCCGCTAGCCGCCGCTATACTTTCCCTCAAAGAAAACATAAAGTTGTTGATTGAAGTTAAACTGCGAAACTAACACTTCACACTTTTCTACACAGAAAACTCACAATTAAATAAATAGGGAATAGCAGTTTCAGTATCAGCCTAGGTGGTGTCGGATTAAGATTCCAGATTTGGCAGATGAATTTTGGCAAAAATCTTTCTGAAATTTTGGATAAAAATTTTGCAAAAAAAAATGGTGAAGAGTATTTGTTACATCCGCTGTAAAAATTTCAGAAACGACTCACACCAACTGCACTGTCAAGAAAATTAACCCTTTGGACTATTAAACTGGTTATTGTAACAAAGGATGGATAAGAAGTATCGAATTGGATAACTATGCATTTTGAAAAGGTATTTGGATTGGATAGGAAAAACGGCACAACCTTTTTCAAAAAATAAATTGTTTAAAATAAATTAAACAAAAAAAGAGCTGTCATAATAAGCCATATGAATGACAATTAGAAAAAAAATTTCAAAGTTCTGGTACAATTCGGGAAGTCAATGACGCCCTTTTTTGGTCGTAAATTTTCATAAGCAAGCTGCACTGTGTGCTCATAATAATAATCACCAACTGCACACACAAGAATACTCTGTAACAAACCAAAAATCTGTAGATCACAAATTGTACACAAGCCCTCATGAGTAGTTGGGTATGACCGTGTCATAAAATGAAAAACCAACTGAGTCGTTGGAGAAGCTGAAGTTGTGCAGGTGAAAAAAGATTTTCACAGATTAATTCAAATCCACCTTGGATTAATTTATACCGAATTATTGTGCAGAATTATTAGTAGTGGCACAATTAATTGGGCCACAAAAAATTACATACAATTCAACGGAACTGGGTCCAAAAATAGCTCTTATCCGACACGACCGAATTTAATCTCGTCTTTTTCTACTGAAGGCAGAGGGCACAAAAAAAAAAAACAAAATCAAACTCACCTTGGCTGTAACAAAATGAAATAATAGCCAAAAGGCAAGAAAACATTCGATCCAATAATACAAATTGATATGAAATCACTATGCTCCAGCTTTCTCAAGAGAAGTTAACATTGAATTGGCGTGGTACCACCCTGAAGGCATTATAGTTACTACAGCTGCTGAGATATAAATTAAAATGGGAAGTAAGTGTCTAAAGCATTGCCTGAGAACATTTTTATACTGATACAAAAATCGCACGCTGAATCCCTGAATTTTGCTGAATCCTATAAATATTTTTTAAGTCAGAATAATATAAAGTTTTTGCCAGTCGAAATATTAAAGAATTTCTCAAGCACACTCTTTACATCAATTGATGTCATGTGTAATTTATCGTATGGCATATGAATATATTTTGAGCAAATATTTGACAAGGCAAAGACTTTGGGTATGGAATAATATTCGCAAAGTAAAGTCACACTTTTGGATTGCTGCCTAGTGCCTACTGTTAAAAACTTTTCCCTAAATTGCTTTGTTGCAGGCAGAGAGAGAGGAAGACTAGTTTCATCCGTTTTTGTTTAGAAAATATTAAGCCCTGGTGACAGAAATCCGACCACATTTCCATCCTAACGATGAGAGGAGCTTCTGAATCCCCATTGAATTCTCAGAGAGACTCTAAATTCCAATGGAGTTGATAGCGTATCTCTCTGTCGCAATAACTAATAATAATCCCACAACATAAAACTTAGCTTTCACTATGCATCAGCCTCACTTTCACCACTTCTCATCATTCACCATCACTCAAAGGACCCTCTGCATTGTTCCCCTTTCCCTTTTGTCTCCTCAAGGGAACTTCTCTCAAAAGTTTCTACGGGAAATAGAAATTCAAAAGTCGGAATAATAATAATCGAGAGATCCCAAAACCAAGTCTGAAATCTGCCTCTCTCCAAAATCCTCATGATTATTATCACCACGAGTACCCGAATTCTTCTTTGTGTTGTAATGCTGATGACAATTTTATTGTCTTCCCTTCACTCGGATATTTGTAAAAGCAGATAGAGCGTATATCTAGATCCGCACCAGGAGTCTCTCTTTCCCTCGTCCATTCATTTGCGTAATAAGAGAAAGCTTGATATGAACAATTGCAAGATTCATAATTACATTGTTTTTCAGCGTAGAGATGAGATTTTCTCCAACGCTTCACTGGTTCTCAGAACAAAAGGTTCCATTTCTCTGCAAACCCTGTCCTATGTAATAAAATTGTCCACGTTAGAAGATTAGGGATGAAATGATACTCTTCAGCTCCACCTTAACTTTCTCCTCCAATGGTTAATAATAACAGTAATAGGAGTTCATAAAAACCATATTTATTTTATCTCAAAATTTTTATAATTCACAAACATGATTCCAGAAACGTTGTTTTATACTTTCCTACTCTAAACTTCTGTCACTCATTAAAATCAAAGCATGAACCAATATCCTTTGATCATTATTTCTCTAATTAGGTCTAAAGATTATAATTTCATTTTAACACGGAGCAGAGCCAGAAACTCGGGAATGGAAAAGTGAGTTGAAATAAAGACCAAATAAAGTCTTCTTAATACTTTTAGTTTTAGCTAATTTTAATCGGGTGAAAAAGATAGAAAAGTTAAGGATTGCCAGAAATGATTACGTGTGAGGGTAATGCGATAAGTAGAAAGTGCTGGTTGGCGAAAGTGAAACGATAATATCCATGATTAGATCCACTTTCTCTCTCTTCCTATGGAAACTTTCGAATATGATTCCAACTCCACTCAATGTGAAAATGCTGGCGAATAATAAGTAATTACGGAGCTCACAGAAGGATGCTGAGTCGTTTACTGCTACTCAACCTCATTTCGGCATGCCTTATCCCAATACCAAAATCCTCCATAACTTTTACCAACCCAGCAACATGGGCTTTCGTTGTAACTTTCCCTCCGTGAGGTTCCCTCCACACACGAGAGTTACAAACAAATTCAATAAGGGTTGTTCTCCCCTTAACTTTCACTTATGCCAAACAAAAACTAAAGCCCCACGTTGTAATTTTATATTAGAAAAAGATTAAAATTTTGAACTTGGAAACTAATGACTCATACCTTGTGAGAGAACTGTAGCAAGTTGACAGATGGCGACGATGAGGACGCGGCTCCATTTACAGGAGGAGGAGGATGACGAAGTTCTTGATCTTGAAGATGTGTACTGATGATGATGATGATCGTGTTGAGTGTTACTATTAGGAGGAGTCTGACGCTGACGAGTATAATGACTTGACTCTGTTCCGACAAAGAACAATGAGAACCCCATTTTTTGTCTATCCTCGATTCCGGCGGAGAAAAGACTTTAGGACAAAAGGATTCTGGAAATTGTTCTCACAAAGCCCGAATAATTTGTCTCTGTCTTTGAATTTAGAATATGTTTCACTTCATTCATGGTGATAAAAATCATTGAGTCTCTTGCCTCCTCCCTTTCTTCTTGACCCGATTTCCCACCAAGACAATGCGAAATGTATGCAGGAAAATTGAAATTGAACTGGAGGTCGGTAGGTAAAGGATTCCGTGGAAAATCTGAGCTGGGACAGTATTCTATAAAGTGTCAAAAAAGAAGAACGCTTCTGTGAGGAGGAAATTGAGTCAGTATTTTTGGTACATTTTTTATTGAATCTTCGTAATACCGTTTTCTTTCTTGAGTTTCGATTCACTTCACTTTGATTCGTTCATATGAGGAAGGAATAGAGGCAGGACGCTTTATTTCATTGTTTCAGAGAAATCAAACGCGTTTCCGCTCCGGTGTTCAGGATCATAACCAGGAAGAGCAAAAAGCGTTTTCCTTCTTCTCAGCACCAGGGAAAGTTTATGTATCGTCCCGAGAAAAGAGGGTAGGTTTGGTACGATCTGTAGTAAAGGAATCTTTCACACAATCACATATGACTTGTTTTGAAACATAAACTTGGTCTTCTTAAACATAAAGTTAAACCAGCCACCGGTGACCCGAATACCACCCAGAAGTTTGATTGTTCAATATTGAAAGTTTTAGGGATGATGCAGTAATTCTGTGATCTTGAGTCACCTCACAGGACTTTAAGAATCTCGGCCAAAATATAGGAGTTGTAAAGGCAGTATTAAGGGGATGAAAATAAAGACGCCGAGATGAGAATGACAACGTAATAATGTAGTCGCAAATGGGTGAATGTAATGTTGTATTGTTGTAGTCGCCAAGGTGTACCAGCGCCAGGAGAGCGGGTTCCCAAATTTTAGATGTCACTAAAACCGAAGATGCTAATTTTGGAAATGTACGGGTGGAATGAGTGAATCTGATCCGGGCTGACTGAAGCCTGAATCCGATCTTTCTCCCTCCCTGCTTTCTTCTTTTCTGATGAGATGTGGAGAGAAAGAGAGAAAACTGCCTGGTTCGGTGGGTGAGGCGAGGGAAGCACCAGCAGAAGAACTGAATCTTCAAATCCTACACAAAGTTCACCCCCGAATTACCCGGGTTGGATTTCCAGGCTCCGAATGGGAATTTGAGTTAGTTCGAAGTGTGGGGGTAAACCCTCGGGGAGTTTTATCTCCTAACTTCTAATTCTTGTAACGTGAAAGAAAAAAATGGTCCATGCAGAAGAACGTCCCAATGCCATAGTTGGAAGACTTATAACTGCCAATTTCAAATGCTGACAACGTAATAACCTCGCTGATAAACTCATTATCAATAATAATATTGCCTGTGGATGGAATGCTATCATGATTACACTCACCAGAGTCTCTGACCTAAACAAACTGATCTGTTGTGAACCTACTTCGAAAGCATCTT
>Ga0194135_10002022_pt1 | contig 12263 bp, 12 predicted proteins | sample LitLau_LLRF_2013_FD_134024 | JGI IMG/M metagenome (GOLD analysis project Ga0194135, IMG submission 134024) | Freshwater sediment microbial communities in response to fracking from North America - Little Laurel Run_MetaG_LLRF_2013 (version 2) | ecosystem: Environmental > Aquatic > Freshwater >... | reverse complement strand
GCTGCATCTTATATTTGACGTCTTTTGAAATGACCCAATAGGAATTGACACTCTAGGTGGAACTTCCTCCTGGAAATCCGTATAACTTCCAACTAGTTCTCAGTCCCTGTCCAATACTCCTTTAACACACACTTTTCTGTGTTACCTCTTCTGCGTTGCTCTGGGCAGGAGGACGGGCTTCGGCAATCCCCAGCTTTACTTTCATACCAACTCAAATATACTCTCGTTTCAAGCACATTCTAACAACAACTCGTGCGTTCCTGTCTCCTGTGTAATATGCGTTCTTTTTATGAATCATACAGTAACCCTTTTAGTGCATTATATGTGCATTACTCATAACTAGAGTATGTAATCGGAAGTGATCATTATCATCACCTCTCTAAGGATGACCTGCTATTTAATTTTGTGTTTTGTCATCTTGATGCATCTAGTAATGCCATTTGTTCTTTGTAAACATTTGATAATGAATAATGAATTTCAAACAATTAATTAACTTTTAATTGAAGTAATAGCATAATGCTATAATGAGCAGAACTGATGTAGGTAGCTTAAAGGTTACATCGAGATTTTAAAAGTATTTTTAAAGCTTTTTAAAGCTCATATGATTCACGTTGATCAAAGTAAAATTCCAGTATGAAGGGAACGATTTTTAAACCAATTTATAAGCAATTCGGAATTCAGATGTAACAGTTGAGAAAAAAACAATCTCCCTATTTCATGGTTAAATAATTTTAGTTACTGCTTGGGATGGATTGAATAATAACAATTCGATTGTTTCATCATGCAAGCTTATTACGTCGTAATTAATAGCTGCAAATCATATTTAATTAGTGGTTACTTTGAGGCCTACCGTTTCATGCAGTCTTTGGGATGGAAGTCCATTCAGTCGTTCCTTAAGTTTACTGCATCAATGACTAATCTATGACTAATTCTTTGATTGGTAGGAAAAACCAACACCCTCATCGGAACTGAGTAAAGGAGATTTGCTTAAGATTTTGTCTTACCTGGAAGGAGAAGTTCAAGCTAGAGATGTGGTGATAGCAACTTTAAAATGCGAAAGAGTGAAAAGGCTGCTGGCTGACAATAAGTACACTCTGACATCCGACCCCTTCGCTGCTCTGAAACGAGATAGCTTCGCAACTTACGTTAATTCTGCGGACTCTAAGGTTCTTATTATTACAGTCCAATGTGAAATCATTTTGTCATGAGCTTACAAGAAGTTTTTGTCTCAGGAGGACGTGGAACTTGTCAGACTTTGGGAGAATCAAAAATTGTCGTTGGAAAATGTCCTACGAAAACAACGGGCTTCTATGAAACATATGCAAAAGATTCTGACAGATTCCGAGGCGATACATCGCAAAATGGCTGAGGAGTTAGAAGAGGAAAAGGAAAAAAACGCTTCTATGAAAGGTTCAGTAGTAAAAGAACTGAAACTGATTTACTTGAAACCATGTTCTTGTACCTCAATAGCATTTGCTCACTTTTAGATGGTGCAAAACTTAAAGAGGAGTTGGAAATCGAAAAGCAACTGAGAGCAAGACTGGAGAAAGAACTAAAGGAAACACAAGATGCTCATGAAGAAGAGAAAAATAAGCATAAAAGTATAGTTCTTTTATTGTTAACAGAGCGAAAGAGGATATTAAAACAATTACTCGAAGAAAGAAAGCGTTCCACCGACTTAGCTGCCATGATTGAGGATGAAAAACGACAAGCCTTATCCATGGCTGAAGGTTTAGAAGAAGAATCCCAGAAGGTAAACTATATTTTGAATCAAATATGAAAAGTTTTACAACAGAAGCTCGACAAAAATTACATCTCATGCAACTTTTACATCTGAATAGGCTCTGAGAATGGAAGCGGAACTTGAAAAACAAGCAATGAACTTTTCTTTGGAACGAGATCGTTTAACTTCTCTGGTCAGAATTGAAGAAGAAAGGAGGTTGGAGACTGAAAGTCAACTAAAAGCACTTCGAGGAGAGGTAGATTTCAAATGCGCCTTAAATATATATAGCAGTTGCTTGCAACAATAATACATTTCAACTTTAATCTTTCTAAATGCATAACGCAATGAATCACTTGTCTCAAAAACTCAGACAACAAACCTTCTTCAACTTGTAAATTACAGGCGAATAAGGTTGCCAAGTTTGAAGAGATTATAATTATCGCATTTGTCTGTCTGTTTATAAAATCCCACTGACTCTGACTGTACATTTAAGATATGTAAATGAGATTAAAGTAGTAACAATAATTTATTGTGCCTTTAGGTGGAGTCACTTAGAAAGCAATTGGCAGAAGCTCATTCTGTGGCCATGTTCCAGGCTTCAATTGTAAACAATTCAAGCAATACAATGGTGAAGAAAACAGTCCCGTCTGTGGTCAGACCAACTGCCACAGTTACCTCAGTTCCCGTAGCCCAGCCAAGTATGTGAATTTTTCTTTCCGTTTGAGTATTCTCAGTGCTTCATACCACTACACTCTCGAACACCCTGATTTATTGTTAGTCATAAGCGAAATTGTTGAGCATGAATCTGATTAACTTAAAATGATAATTGAAATTTCAGCAACTGGAATAGCAAAGCCAGTATCTGCAGTGCAGCCTCCAGTCGTTTCTCCTATTGCATCCACAATGGTCTCATCTGTTTCCAACTCGGCACTGCAGGTATTCCTTGGATTTTTGGCATGGTTCTAGTTTCAACAATAAGTCCCTCTTCCTCTCATACTCGCTCATTCCTCATTTTAGTAGAAAATTTAAGTTTTTATTGTTCCACGCCCACATATCTTACACATGATTAGAATTTTATACTTCTTTTGCCAAAGTCCTCCTTATATCTATATATTTGAGTTTCAGCTCTTATAAATTATTTTTGTTCTTGTTAATGCAGACTAAAAGTCCAAAGAACAAGATGTATTCTTCTTCCCAAGATTTCTCTCTTAAATGTTTACGGTTCTAGTCTTCTTGTCGTTATTCAAGACCTTCTGCCTCAACCCACGCTATGTCGCTCGTATATCTTTATAAGTTTATGTGTCTTATTTTGCTATATGGCTTGTCAAACTTTTCTTTCAAGTCTTTACTACTGTGTACTTATATTTAATCTTCATCTGGGAAAAACACTATGTCCTTCCTTTGCTCCATCCGCTAAATGTTAAGTAGTATTAAATGTATTACACATGCATGCATATGCAATTTCAAATATAAAGTACCTGTGTCGTGTTCACTCAATAGCACTTATGCAATTGAAATCGAGCACAATTTATTTTATTAATAGCTGAAACACTGAAAATCTCTTATTATTTACTTGTCTAAATACCTGAGATTAGTTTTATTTGTTTCAATGCAACACATAATTATCCATCGCTATGTGACTCTTCGCTGTGCTTCGCTTATCTGCCTCTGTTGATACGAATAGTTTACATCATTGAATGAAGAACTACAGCTGTCGTATCATCATCCATTTATGTGTCTTTCAACGCTGGAATATACACTGTGCCTCAGTCTTCTTTAATCGCTTTTTTGGTTTCCAGCAGTTTCCAGACTTTATCGTTAGGTCACACTTTGCAGCATTGCTACAGTTTACCTCCACTATTTAATTGGAATTTTAGTTCAAGCTGAAATTGCTAATTATGCTTTAGTTGCACAGTTGAATATCAAATAATCTATATTGCTTGAAAAAAGCAGCAATAATTTTAAATTAACATTCACAAGACGCTTACAGAGAAATCCAATATTTTTACTGTTTACTTTATTGTCTTAATTTGGCTTATGAACACACTCTTACTAGTTTCTTAGCATGTTAGCTCAAATTTTACGTAAAATTATTATTCCTGTCCTTTCAACACTGAATGAATAAAATCTCATATGTAATGTCATTAATAATAATGGTCAGAAAATGCTGTCACATCACTCTGAACAGAGTGTACATGTTTGTGTATATTTTATGCAGGCCAAGCCACCTGGAAGCGCAGAGAAGAGTGTTGTGGGTGGATCCCTGCTTGCCCCTAAAAAATATAGTGTAGGTCCTAAGCCCGTTCCACCTCCGGTTCCGCCGAATAAGCCGTCAGTTCCTCCCAAGAGTGGCACCTTGACAGCCAAAATCCATGCAGCCAAACTAGAGCAGCAAATTACCTGAGTCCACACAGTCCGAATTTCACGAGATATCTCTTGAGCCCTTAGGAATCATGTGTAATTATTTTACCTCAGAATGGCAGCTAGCTATTCATAACGTACGCATCAATTATACGACCTTAACTATGTTCTTCAATTATATCATCTGCGTTCATACCTTTTCTGAAACTCTCTCCTGCAAAACAATGTTCAATCAAGAGAAATAACTTTACCGATTTGGCTGAAAATCCACTTTTTTGTGAGTACGATATATGTACCGCTTGTTAAAAATTCTTCCAATTCCAATGTCTTCGACTTAAACGAGGCAGGAAAACCGAAAACTGACGCTCGGTTCCAGATCAAAATTCCTTCTGAATTTACGAACGTTATACAAAATTGTTTTTAGTAAAATAAAGTAGTCTGAACTCTCAAAGGAATATCCGAAATCTCAATACTTGCATGCGATGCAACATAAAGAATGATTGAAACAGAAGACGGATAAACTGGATCCATCGAAATAGGATCGGGTCGGTGGATTTCTAATTCTGATTGGAAAATATTTTTGCATTCCTTCCTACAGGACCTGTCTTACAGTTAAAAATCTCAGAACACAATCCAATTAATACAATATGAGACTATAAGGAGAAAACTTCACAATTAAATATGAACAAAATTAATCACAATTACTTTTTGAGACAACAAATATCAGATTATCTACTTAAATGTTTCGATTGTTTTTTCAGACGTTTTAAAAGTATTTTGCCCATTCATGATTTTTTTGCGGTTGAAACCCTAAAATTGTCTATGACACCACCCCAGGGAATTATAAAGCAATGCAATGCAAAGGAAAGACGATAATGCAATTTTTGGATCAGTAGTAACTCATAGACTGCCATGATATGTATGTGTAAGAGATTGATCATTTCTTGTTACAAAGATATTATGTGAGTGTAGTTTTGTCAATTAAATTAAGAAGGTGGAAATTCTTCTGGTCGAAATAAGTTATAAAAACGATGCTTGCTCTAAAATTACTACACAAGAGTATTGCTACAAATAATTAATACATCTGCCAGGATGCAGAGAATAGAAACAAAAGTTCTTCCTTTTCCTTTTATAAATTTTCTCTGATAAACTGATTTTAATTAATAGCACGAAACAATATAAGTACTAGCTCTTGCTCCGAAGATTCCGAAGACCATATTCCTGACTAATAAAGTCGTCTTTTGAATCATATATTTGGGTGTGCAGTATTCTACTTTGTATTAATAAACCTGATGTTTAGTGAAATTTTTTCGCATACACATTGGACAGTTATTATTTGAAATAACGTGACTATTTATATGCAAGCGTAAGTAATATCCTGTGCACTGAACACATCCGACTTGAATCTATGGTTAATTGATTTAAAGTGTTGCGGTGTAATAATAATTAGAACTATGCAACTAGGCTAGTTAATACTGAGTGAGTATTATAACCCTGGAATTCATCATGAGACTGTCATAATCACTCGTCAATGCATCCGTAGGATTTTAGATTATGTATTTTACGGTTTTGAACATTATTATTATACTTATGATTAGCATACATGTTTCGTGCTGCCATGTTGCTTCCTATTAGCTTACATAGTACTCTTTAGTATTTTTATATTTCAAACGATCCACTTTGTTTAACTTTTTTGAAATTTATGTGCATCTTTTCAATGACTATAAAACTGAATTTTTGTATATTTGTTAGTGCTGTGTTGTGAGTCATTTGTTCTAATTAATGAGGGAACGTAATAATAATATTGAGTAAACAGTTTAGAGACACTCTCTGTGGCTAGAAAGGAGCTAATGATTAGTTAATTAAGTTATTTAAAAGCAACTCTGTGTTACGCAAAGGATTGATTTGAAATTTTGTTAAAATGATAGCTTAATAGAGCATACAAAAATAATTTTGAGATGTCTGAAATGCGCTTTTTTAATATTTTAATTCAGTTGGATTTGTGAACGTAAATCAAAACCATGCAGGCTTGCTGAAAACAATTTTACAATTTCTTTCTGACTGCGATTGTTTTTCTTATACCTTGAATCACTGATTTTTATTGTCTCGATACAAAGTATAAAGATCATTGGTGTCAGTAGTGGTCGAAAGTAACCCCGGAAGGAAGCTGAAATTGTGACCTTGATCCAGAAGTTTACTCTTAGACTGTATAGCTGTGTAGGTTTAGAAGTATCAGAGGTGAAATCTAATTTATATTATACTCATCAACTGGGAACAGTGGAATTCAAGAAGTCAAATTTCAATGAAAAAAGGAAACTGTTTTCCACTTCCGAGTTTATGGCTCCTTGTATTATAATAGTTGGTCAAAATTGTATTTATTTATTTATAGCGTTGTGAAAGAATTATATTGAAATGAAAATTGTTATGTAGCTCATTATAAGAGAGAAATAGATTTTAAAGTAACCCGTAATAAATGTGGTTTGGATTTTGGATCCACAAACAATATAAAAGATGCTGATGAATTTTTTTCATACTATTGCACCCGTCTGACCTCATGGCATGCATAGGCTACGGTGGTGTTGAAACAATCAGGACGGTGTTTCGGTGGCCAGATGTCTTGAATTTCGAAACAATGAACAGGTACATCAACAAGCTAATTTTAAAAATATCATTTAGAATTTAATTCATTTATATTATTGAATACAAACTTGTCCAATAAAACACCATACATCAGATGGATTTAATTTGATCCTGTGATACACTTTCTAAAGAAAGGTAGCTGTTGAAGTAAGGCCCATACACAAAACACAAAAATTGATTTGAAGAGTAGAAACAATAGAAAACTGTAAACTTATAATTCAGTTTCTTGTAAATTACATAGTAAAAAAGTCTATCTTCATTGGTATAGTCATACTATAGTTCTGACAAAAACACGTTCATCATAATATATAAGAAATCTGTTGTAATCTGTTATCTTCAGTCATGTAACACAAATGGAAAATACACTTGAATTGTACGCAAGTCATATATCCACGAAAACTTTGTCTTATTCTAGCAATTATATCAATGAAATTAATTACTCTAAGTAGTACTTTGAAAATTTAGTTCAATATCTACTATGATAACGTCCTTATACATCTGCTAATCCAACAGACAAATTCTAATGCCAAGTTGGCGGGATAAATGAGTGAGTATTCGGTGATAAGTATGTGTGAAGTGAATTTTCAAAGTACTACTAAGGTGTTCTAAAAATTAAATAGCTTTGTAAGTTATAAATAATACAGTTAATAAAGGTAAACATTATGCTGATTCTCAACAGCTTGCTCACATTGCAAAGTTATATTTTCAGGAACTCGTAAGCTAATTTTCTACACATCTCAAAACACTTTAAATACACACAATCAGCATTCACACATTCTAGTCCCTTAAAAGTTTTCTGAAGTATTTTGAATTCAGAAGAACAAAAACAACAAAAACGTTGGGATTTATCTCCTTCACATTAAATGAGCATAGTTAAAGGAGATATCATATAAATCTTAAATTAGCATTCATTAAATCTTGATCTGTTTCCTGTTCTTTCCTCCTACGTAAAGTAACTTCCGAGTGATTAGCCTTGAGCTCCAACTTGCACATTGTATTTCTCGCAGGATGAAAGAACATTACTCCAAATTTATTATTCTACAATCCCAAATCAATTTGAACGATTTTCTGGAGAGGTTGAACTTGCAATCAATAAGTGATTTGTCCACAGGTAGATTTTGTCTTCAATATTGGGTCCGTGGTAATACAATCGATGATTCAGTACCCCCTTTTTAGGTTGAGATTTGACAACTGTTTATGCTATTAAATCTAGCATGAACACTATTCACTAATAATTTGATTTGAGTTCACTACTAAGTGTTTAAGTTTCTTTTATATAATTATATAACATCGGCCACTTGGTGTTTTGATAAGGACACCACAGTTCATCGATGTGTGACCAATACAAAAAAGATTTTATGTAGAGATAAAACTTTGGAAGTACATACTACCCACAAATTCACTAGGGTAAAGAAAAACATCAAAATAACAATAGTAATTATATACACAACGCAGAGAGGATATACTTCAAATGAAACGTCGACGATTTTAAAGTGATAAAGTTGATTTTTGATTGGGTTTGTATGTTCAGGAGATTTTCATTCACACTGCCGGGCGAGCGTGAGGCAAGGGAGTTGGCTGGTTTCCTGATTCGTTCGCCGTAGTGGAATGAGCGGCTTGCAGTGCGGTTCCAGGACCTGGTATTATTTTCATTTTTCGTTATTTTAGAACATTGATATTGATCGCTTTCTTCTTGTGTCCCTCACAGGAGATCAGTAATGTGCATTTTCTCGTTACACTACTGAAGGACAATCAAGTAAGAATCAAAATTTTTTTGAACCTGGGGCTGCCGCAGCAGCGTAGTAACTTCCATTCAATCCCTCAGGAAATCCCGCTCCACCAGTTCCTGCTGATCCTCCCATAAAATACTCTTTGTTCACGCAGTTACGCAATGAGTCAGGAATCCTTCCCACAATGGCTCGTCTTATTTCTGAAGCTGCCATTTCTCTGTTTACATAAGTACATTGTCCATTTAAATCAACTTCCACAAGTTATGTGTACAAAGCAGGCACATTGAAATGACTTTAATACCTTAACTCAGTGCAAGACGCATCTGAATAAAACGCCGCATGAGGAGTGCAGATCAAGTTAGGAGCATCTTTGAGAGGTCCTTGGAAAACATTGAAAGGTTCGTTTTCATGGACGTCTAAAGCAGCCGATCTAATTCGTCCTTCTCTGAGAGCTGAAGCCAATGCAGCTTCGTCAACTAACCCTCCTCGGGCTGTATTTACAAGGAACGCTCCTAAAAGGAATAAAGTCAATTATGAAATGCAACTGTCATTCATTGTATAATGCATTATTACAGTGTGCGTAGTAGAAAAAAGACAATTCGAACAAAACGCATATAATTAATTGACTGAATAACTAAGCACCATAAAAAACTTGAGAAGGCACCACGTTAACAAGACTTTAAAAAATAAAACATAAGCCGACACTGGCAGAAAGTAAGTTAAGTATTAAGTGCAAATTCGTGACAAATCCTCTCAGTCCTATTAAACTTATCCGTCCCAAGCCTTATTGATTTGCCACAAGCAGCGAGTAAAGCCAGTGATAGTGAGTATAGGCATCAATTACAATAGGTTTCATACCCGGTCGCATTTGTTTCAGTGTATACTCATTGATAAGATGGTGATTGTGCTCATTCAGCGTACAATGAAGAGAAACACAGTCCGACTGGAACAAGAGATCTTGAAGAGTATAGACCCTCGTTACCCCCAAACTTTTCTCAATACCATCCGGTAGATATGGATCGTAGAAAATGACAGTAAAACCAAATGCTTTCGCACGAAGTGCGACTGCCGATCCAATTCTGCCTAAACCAACTATGCCCAACGTGTCACCACGAATTCGGGCACATCCCTGTGCAGCCTCACGTACCTGAATCCATAAATCAAACCATCTTAGGTAATGCATGCGTGTCCATTAAGTAAAATTCTCGAAGAAGTTTTCTCCAGCTCAGATAATTGTAGTACCTGTTCAGGACCGGTGAACTTCTTTCCATCACGAACCATATTTGCCAACCAGTATGTTCTTCGATACAGATTAAGAATCAAGCATAGCGTCGTGTCAGCTACCTCTTCCACTCCATAGCCAGGAACATTGCATACAGCAATTCCAAGCTCTCCAGCAGCCTAAGTAAAAAACAAAGAAAAAGATCAATTATAGTCAAATAGATTACACTACATTCTCATTTCCCCTTTATATGATTGTGATTAACCCCGAACTAAAGCAACATTGTCAGTACCACGTATTATGAATGAACCAACTTCAGATGACAGTTCATTAACTTTCCTAACAATATATTGCATCATTGCCTGTCTTCCAAACTTAATCCTAGAGTTCACTGGAGAGTCGCCACCGTATGATCTATGCAACTATCTACATAATGCATGAACTTCAGTAAAGAAACTCAAAACTCAACCATATTACAAGACATACATCAACAAGCCGCTACACCGCTTTACTCTCGTAGGTACTTTCAGGAAAAAGATCAAACTTGATGCTATACTTCTATCAGCACCACTATTTCCACATAAAATAATGACAGAGACTCAACCATGCGCTTCAAAAAGTTTTCTTGAACACAGTCCAAACTTTGACTAGAGTCAGAAAAACTGGGTTAAACTTTTCCGGCATATAAACTACCTACATATCGATAAAAGAAAGTGAAGAGAGAGAGAGAGAGAAGAAGGGGAAGCAGGAGAGTTGTGCAAGTCTAGAAACACTCTTCGGAATTCAAGGTATTTCCTACACAACCCTGACACAGGAACTTGACTGTGACTGACGCTTCAACGAACCTTTATCGTTTACTCAATTTTCTCTACATTTATCCAACCAAACCAAACACCATAAATCTTATTGTTAGCCCAATCATCCATAATTAAATTTTTTCCATTTATCTAAAGGTCTCAGAAGGAAAACAAAATCTTTAAAAACAAAAAATTAAAAGTCATTAATATCTATATACAATACACTTTAACCTTAACGTTACATCATCAACGAATGAACAATGCAACTGTACACTCTTCAGAGTCACGTAATACTCATCAATGCTATTGACATTTAACAAACTACACATCCATGCGTGCGTACAATATTACGTTAAGTGCAATGCAATATATATTGGCATTCAATTTTTAACCCTGCTGTTCATTCATAATTATCCACAGATAACGAAAAGTGCAAAAATAGTTCTCACAAATTGATGAATGAGAGGAAACTGCTTCACACTTTCCGTTCAATATTCATGATTATACCCTATTTCCTCAACTCTGCCTGCACCACCACCACCACCACTGCATAAGGACCACCACCACCGTCGTCGGCTTCTTCTTCGTCCAACAGTCTAACCGGCATTCATGCAAAACTAAAAACGTAAAATCGTTTTCCCTCTATCTACACGGACACTCATCAATATCATCATCATCAGTAACAACGTTATATATGATGATACGAAAACTTTCTGTGACTATTTTCTTTTGTAATGCTTGCTTGCATTTGATAATTTGAAATACAATACCACAAAAATATTTACAACCATTAAAAATGACAACTTCAATTCTCCCCAAAAACAAAGAATAAATTAACATGATTAGTATGAAGAAGAAATCTGATATTAAGATCTCCTTATTTCCTTACCTTGACATCGATATTATCCACCCCCGATCCAATTCTAACGATAATCCTAAGGGCCTTAAACTTCTCCAAATCTTCCTTCGTTAACGTGATGGTATGCCACATAAGCGCACCAACCGCTTCATTCAACACTTTCTCATGAATTTCCGCGGTGGATTGCGCGTCACAAAAAGCCACTGTGGCCACATCCTTCAGAATGGGCATTTCAATAGAACAATCCCTTCCATCAAGAAGTGCGACCAAAGGTCTCGTGTGCATCGGTCCATTGTTCAGCGGACCTCTTCCCCCTTCCCCCCTAGGTCGCTTGTTACTCGGCAGCATGATCTCTGCCTTCTTCCTCTTTCAAAGTAACTTTTGAAACTTTCAGTCACTGATCCCACCAACCCAACAACAGAGAAATCACTGCACAAACTGACTCGTCACAAGTCACAAAACTACTTTTACAACAACCTCCCGCGATAGCCACAACAAACACACTGAGAGAGAGCACACGAACGAAAACTGGACAAGATCTTGGTGGTGGTGGTGGACAATGTGTGTGGTGAGTGAGGAAAGACGACTACAACAACGACGACGACGACGACGACGAAGTGAGCGGGTGAGTGGGTAAGTGCGGACTGGGCTGGAGGGACGGGAAGCCATTGGGTTTTGTCTTGGGTTGCATGGCGAAGCAAAAACTTTTGAAAAAGGAATAAATGGCGGCCAGCAGGGCCACCGCTACTCCCCAGCACCACCGCTAAAGGAGCAGGAGCACCGCTAAACTATTCTCTATATACATGCAGCAGCTTACCAACTACCGTGTTTCCCGTTATAAGTGACCCTGTGCAGTTAATATTTCGAGCGCTTCCGAAGCCATGTGCACTTATAACGGGGGTGCAATTATAGAGGGGGGTCACTTATTGTT
>Ga0194135_10002021_pt1 | contig 12264 bp, 6 predicted proteins | sample LitLau_LLRF_2013_FD_134024 | JGI IMG/M metagenome (GOLD analysis project Ga0194135, IMG submission 134024) | Freshwater sediment microbial communities in response to fracking from North America - Little Laurel Run_MetaG_LLRF_2013 (version 2) | ecosystem: Environmental > Aquatic > Freshwater >... | reverse complement strand
CAGGTGAGTTTTACAAGCTTACAACTCATACTTAGTTAGTTTTTATTTGTTTAACATAAGGCTTGAGCTTTTGAACAATCGTCGTTATTCATCTTCCGTATCGTCCTCATCACTCCACCCATCTTCCATATCTATCTCTCCATCACTGGTTTCTTGATCATCTTCAAATCTATAGACAGGGCTTCTGTCAAAGATTAATGCTGTATATTCCTCAATATATTCTTTATAATCTCCAAGGACTGAAGGATACTCCTGCCTCATTCCTAGCAACTCCTGGAGAAAGTCCCACTTGTCATAATTTACCAATCTATCCATATCTTCCCTGAATTGACCAGTTTCCTCCAAATTCTGTATTATTATTGCGTTCAACAACAAAATGCGCAAGTAATTTTCATCATAACTATCCACATTTGTATTCAGTAGAAACATTTCTCTGGACAATTTGTCTAGTCCGTGAATCTGATAGAGAACGCTCGCTTGAGCGAGCTGCCACATTGTTTCATCAGTATCGAAGCTCAGCAATGTCAAATCTTCAGTATAGCAATACTCTAAAATGGATTCTACAACTTCATCCGGCCACTCTTGACAGACTAAGTTAAATGGTTCTTCTTTACAAGGACTGAACCCTGCTGCCTTAATCATTGCCTTGAACTTCAGGGACTTGATCGCTAATACAGAGACATGAGCCGCAAGACATTTGTTCTCAGAATGAACTATACAATCTGCATTTTCCCATCCTTCGGTGTATCTCTTATTCCACAGTAGTTTTAGAGCTACTTTAGAAAGTATCTTTGTCATTTCATCTTCAGTGGCCTCTTCCATATTTTGAGGCATTTCACTGGAGGCAGCAGAGGTCACTGGAAGATAATTGGCAATTTTTTGGATTTCAAGTGTAGGCATTCCAATTCTAGATGAATTCCTGAGAGCGTGGAAATCCCTCAAAGGTTCTGGATCTGTAGTTGTAGTCACTTCGAATTCGAATGCCATTACAGGGTGGGGATCAGAACCTAATCCAGAATATTTCATGAACTTGCTCCATCCGAAGGTCGAGCTATTTTCTAGATCCATTTTCCTACCATGCATGTCTTGGAACTCGATGAGTGCTGCATTTGTGTCGAAAGGATTTCGAAGTGACAGGCGGAATAGGGTTTCGACATACTGCTTAGCTGAGCCTGTCGTTTTTAAATCCACTAGCTGGAAATACAATCCAAGGTATCTAGTTCCATTTTCAATGTAACATGGATCCAGTGCAAGTTTCCACACAGATTCCTTGGTAGACTTTGTTCCCACTGTGAATGTATCTGAGACGAAGAGGCTCTTAAGGGTACCTTCTGTAGGAGGGAGAGCAGAACTTATAATGCTTGTTTCAAACTGCCACACAGATTGTAATCCGGACATCAAAATGCAACTGGTGGTTCTGATTTGTGTACTGGTCGAAGTATCACTTTTAGCGGTATCCATTGTGCGCAGTGATTTGCTGAGGTTAAATTCGTTTGGAGTGCGTACGTTTTATAGAGTCGTTTGAACTACTACTTTGTTGCACTTTTCAGGGCTTCCAAAAATCCAAGCCTGCAAGCTTTCCAAAGGCCTTGCATACAGTAGTTTCCAAGGCCTAACAATTCCCTAGACGACGCTATATATTCATGTCGTATCAGCCCCTGGAATTTTTGGAGACAAAGGATTTTTTTCCTTGTCTCGTGAGCGTATAATTCATAATCCGTCAGAAACATATCAGGAGTCATATTATTCATATTCATAAGCTTTCATAAGATCTGTGTCAGGATCTATAAACCGATGTTGTAGGTGTTGTAGGTGTGTATAAACTCCTGTTTATAGACCCTGGATCTGTGTCATAAGATGAGCCTGTGGGAAACATTGAGTCTCATCAAGGCGGGCACCACCAACTTAAACACATGTAAACACGAGATTAGATTATTAATATAGGAATGTCACTTTACTTTCCTTATTTGTTCATTTAATTTCATTGCTCCGCAATGCTCCACATTGACGTGGTGGTCCTTTTCGTGAAAGTAATTAAGTGTTCAATCATCAATCGTAATCTAGAATCTAGTACGACATTCCTGTGCAGGAAAAAATTAATCGGTGCATGAGAAGTAAGTTCAAGAGTGTGTTTATAAAGTCAACTAGAATTTATAGTAATATCGTATAATGTACTTATTACTACTTATTTAATTCATATCCCGTTTTGGTTTTAATACTAGCAATTCAATGAGATTAGTAAAGAATGGATTTACTATATCCTGGTTTCGGTTAAGCTGACCTATTCTGTACGCGCGCGCTGTCTTCACTTCCAGAGACTTTCTCAGTATTCCAGTTAGATGCCCCCTACAATAGTTTCATGTCCATTTCATAGAGAAAGTATTGAGAAAGTATAAACCTGTTTTTAATGAGTTTCCTCTTGTGAGGTCAACTGAAGTCCAAGTCGAAGCCGTCATAGGTCAAATAATGGCATGTACTCTTTTTAATCCCCCGAAACGATAGTTGGTGAATGAATTCAACAAGAACGACCCTAAACGAGGCACTTTCCTTTCATGTTGGCTTGCTAGTGAAATAGGCCCAGTTAATTCATTCAAATTTTGGGGATTCATGCGTGTCAAACAAAAACCTACTTTTGTAATGATTTTGAACTGGATTATGACTTCATGATAAGAATGATACAAGTAGTTTCGTCTATCAGTTGAGAAATGCCATCCAATTATGTTTTGAAAACTTGTTCCAATAGGTACAAGAAGCATTTTTTCCAATTTTAACTCGAAAAATGTCTGGTATATTTGCAGGATGCCGGATGGTTGGTTCAGGAGCTAGCAGGGAGCAAAACTATCATTAAGTGGAGCATTTGGAGATTTGGACGGAGTTAATCTTAATACATAGAAGCAATAACTACTCAACCGGGCATTCTGTGATACTAACGGCAATGTCGACAACTAATCAAAACTCCTGCAGAGCCCCTTTTTTGGATTTAGTTTGCTCCAATAAGACTTGTTCGAGGCGCAGCTGACCGTCTGGTTTGATTGTGTGACCGGAAGTTTCAAGAAAGTTACAAATAATCAGTCTGCTGGTACACAAAATGCCAGACATCATTTCTGTAGTTCTTCTTTCGCTTGTAGCCATTATTTGGGGGATTACAAATGCTTTAATGAAACAAGGAGCTGAAGGTATCGAACGATGTTCATCGTCTTCCAAGTCATGGGCAAGAAATTTGCTAGAAGAGATTAAATTCCTTCTGAAAAATTGGAAGTACCTGCTATTCTATGGTATCAATCAGTTGGGGTCTCTCCTCTACTATTATTCACTCGGATACTGCGACTTGGCAGTTGCGGGGCCTTTAACCAACACCATGACTTTCATTGTCACCTATGTCGCTGACAACTTCATGTTCGGGCATAAAAACTCTAATAACACTTACGAGAAAGTCGGATTGTGTTGTATCTGCCTTGGAATTTTGCTATGCATGTCATCGGTCTAAATTAAGTATTTGAGGAATGTAGGTAATCCGTCTTTACGGAGTAAATTCACACCAAGAGGGCTTATTTAAGTATGATACGTACTATACACTAGTTCCGTAGGCTATATAGTCTTAAAGTTAACAGGTCGAGTAAACTAGCAATTATTTAGTAACATTTTGAAATGAAACGAGCAATAATAAAACTCCTCAATTGATTCCGTCAAATGTCATAAAAAATGTCATTCTTGAATGGGAACCATGCATGGAAATTCTTTAACCCGAACTTCCACAGGACTTGGTCTGCCTGCATGCAATCCCTTTTGTCAACTCTAATATATATTGTGGTCCTACGCTGTAGTAATAGCAGATCATCAGACTTGAAACTGTCCTATTATTGTAACTTGACCTTGAAAAGGCACCGAATGCAAATCAATATCTACTCTAGCCGTCAAAACATGAGACTCAAAATGCTTCACCATCAATTGGTGTCGTAGGCATGTATTCAAGCTTTAAGCTTTGACTGTGATGAGCATCGTGAAAGAGAGGAATCAAGAGAACGCATCCCGCCAGACATTCAAATCCTGTTTTTGTTATTCTTCGACCGGCTCATCATCGTTGTTGCACAGCCACACACGTGCCCATGATAGTGTAGCAGTTGAAATTTCGAAATTTTTGATAGTTTTCATTGATAGTTTTTTCAGTTATTTCTAGAAGGCTGGCGCATCATACAAAAATATGGCTTGTTGATTAAGAAGAAGTGTGTTATTAGAAATCCGTTATTTATCCAGGTCGTTCCTGGCAAACGGCTTGCTGGAAGCAGGAAAGTTTATAGAAGAAGTTTCTTCGCTCGCTGTGACTTATTTTATTACAAGGAAGCAGGGGATTAAATATTATTAAATGGCGATTTCGATTTCGAGTACGTGGTGCAGGATTCATAGTGGATTGATTGATGGGAGATATCTGCTACGTTTAGGATCTGTTATTCACAGGCACAGTGTACCAATAATACCAAGTAAGTCATTTATAATAATTATCTACATGAATTTCAGCATTAGGTGCGTGTGTAGAAAATAGAAGGACTCTTCTAAATTGATCTTATTGATATTTTTCTTATAAACAGGATTCCATCATGTCAAATTCAAGCACAGTACAAAAAGTAACCCTAAGCCTTATTTCGGTGTCAGCAAAGCTTTGTTTGGAGACCTTTTGGAGACTAAAAAAGAAAAGACTGCCAGAGTGAAAAAGGAAACGAAGCAAAAGTTGAAATCTTCAGGATGTCCTCCTGAACAATCTGATGGTCAGCCATCCAACTACAAAGATAATTTGGGCAGTTCAAAGGTTTTATTTCAATTGAATAATTGTAAAACTATACCACCTAAATCACTACCTTGTAGTGACAAGAAATCATTCCTACTTGTTAAAGGACAGAAATCCCTGGAGCAAACTCCTGTATATCCTACTAACTCATCCTTAAGTATTGGTGGACGAAAAGCTCCACAGAATGATGCCGAAGCAAACTGGGCGGCGAAGATGAGTCCCAAGCGGATTAAAGTAATTGAGGCTGCACCAGTTAATGAGAAGAATGAGAGTAATATTACCGAACATGTAAAGGTCACTGAGACTCCACAACAGCCACAGCCAGACCGTTTGAAGGCTAAACCTCTTTTTCTGCCAAGTGTTTCAAAAATCTTAAATGTGACGATGCCTCAAGAACAAGCAGAAGCTTTGGAAAAATGGCAGGCTAAGATGATAGCTCAGCTAGGTGTGGAAGGATTCCGTATGTACAAAGAAAGTAAGGAGATGATTTTATCGCTTCTTAAAATATAATTTAAAACAAGCTGTGTGCAAGACATCTACTCTTGAGGCTATTTATCTCCGTTCTTGATTAGTTGCACCCACAAGATAGATCTAAAGAATTTATTACAGACTTTCCTGACACAGCGTCCCTCTGAGCTGAGCAGAATTTAAAATCTCATTTGCTTCTTGTATCATTGCCAATTTGATTCGAAACGAGAAATGAAAGAAAGGTGGAGGGCACCTCTGGTTCTTTTTCATTTCTGGTCGGGATTTATTTGCATCAGAATAGCTCAGCGGGATTCCTCTAAATCAAACTTTTCGAATTGCCACTGCCGATTGCATAACGTGTATGTGTATGTTGTAGAGAGTATATGTCAGTAGTAGGTACAAGTAGTTAAAGGATGGACCTCTGTGTGAGCATTCGAGAAGAAATCATGAGCGTTTTTTGTACATTCTATTGCATTCACAATGTTTCATGTTCAAAAAGATGCTTGCGATGCCTCTAACATCAACGATCAGACATCAGACATGTAATGATTTATGCAAGACTTGTGTCTTATACTTTCAATCATTTTCCGATAATTATTTATTAGACATAATATTAGTATTATTGGCTCAAGCGAATAAGGTACATAAGCGAACCTGGAGGATTACAATTGAATTATATTACACAAAAATAGTAGGCGAATTCTTTTATCGGTAGTTGTATTGTTGGAATCGCCACTCACTGCGTTTCTTCGGACGTAAAAAACTTACTAATTGACGAGCATCCAAAATGTGTAGTATGTTCATTTAAAGTATTCTGTTATGTATTATGTAAACTGTTTCTAAATCATTACTTTAATCAAGAAAGAACAGTGCGTATAGATTGTCTGATGCTTGAAATTGTTAAACCTCTTCCGATAAAGCAGGGAAATAAATAATGCAGGAATGATTTGCATGATAATAGGCTTCTTACAGTCACCTGTTTCTCTAATTGTAAGTAATACTGCGCTGTTTGTCCCAGCACAATGCAATGGCAAAAAACTGTCTAGTTGAGATGAACTTCCTTGTGTCTTTTCTCCTTCTTTAATCTATAAATACAGAAGATAATGATAATCATCCATTCATCTTTTTGTAAAGTACAGGAATACAAAAAACAGTGTGCAGTCCGGTAATTGATTCGCAACAGCAACACACACCAACAATTTGTTCATTTGCCATCCCCTTAGGACCTCACATTGCCTCGTTTAAGCTGCATAGATGGAATATACTGGTGAATCTGAAATGCAAATGAGCAAATAATTCTACCATCAATCACTAGTTAATTATCTCCATCAGCCATTTTGATTTTAAACTGAGCGAAGATGATTGATCTTCTGTTTCTGTCCTCACTTTTTTCTAGTGATCTAGAATGTTCACATGAATGAAACTAAAACTATAATATCAAATAGTCATATTAGGTAGTAGGGTTTTATTCCAAGTTGATGTAGCCATCCGGCTTATGCTTATACAACCAATACTAAATGCTTTTTCAGTTAGATATAAATGTACGTAGACAGTGATGGGCATTATCCACCAGTAACACACGGTATCCCTAATTAAGGCTATACTACATACAAGTATATCAATTTAGCTTCAAATAGTCATATTAGAAATATAAATCATTGTATGTAGGAGTCGACACTAAAACACTCAAGTATTTAACAAATACGAAAGCCTTGCATGCGGGAAGTCTAGCATACAAGTCTCGCATGCATACGTTATGATTCTTAGCGAATCATAAAACGGATGAAATTCAAATGTTTTAAGTGTGTGTATTCAGGAAGATGTATCAAAGTCATCTTATCTTGTAAGGTCAACTCAACTGGAATGCCATTCATAAGCGTATAATAATTTATTGAACATTATCACAAACCAAATATAAAAGTAGAAGTGGACTCTGCTGAACTTAAGACTGCGATGGATGATGCTGGTAGAAGTGCAATGCCATGAGAGAGAAGGAAATTAAGCTAGAGCAGAAATGCAATTTAGAAGTGTATGGGCTATTGTTGTGAATTCTATTTTAGGCAGTGTCGAATCTTGCCATTGTTAGATGAATGTGTAAAAGATACAAATTGGCAAGAAGTCTCCTGCGGGGAAGTGTGTTGCTAAAAAGGAATGAAGAAGAACAGAAATGAGGACTTGAGGGTATCACGTTTTGTACCTCAAAATAGCATGTCCCAAGATTTGAATTAATAACTGCTTGCATTGAAGTTTATGATGACAACTGAAATGTATCAGGTTAAACGATTAATTCATCACAGCAATTTCTATTGAAGTTTCATAAAAAACACGCTAACATAAACCTTTTTCAATTTCCGTTATACATTATTTTATTACAGCCACATTCGACTTCTTCGATGCTCCGTAGATTAATTCAATGCTGAATTGAATAGCATTGGATGTAGGCAGGCGAGCCAAATTACGATGTGTGTATATAACATTCCTTGTTAGTTTTGTTGTAAAAAGTCATGAATTACTAGTTTACATTTATTCTAGAATGAAACATTTTGGGAGTGAGGTACAATATTGTTCATTATGAACCCGTCTGAATGTCTGACTGAAAAGCTAATTTGAGTCCATTGTGAGAGGTGTGAGCGATAAGAGCAGACAAAGCCCATTTTCATGGTTAAGGTAAAAGCAAACTAGTGAATGTATTTAAAAAAGATGGTTAGACCACATACATACACTCTATCTTGCTATTCAGTATATGTGTAAAAATAAGTCAAGCAGTCTGTGAAGATTTTGAACACTTTAGGGAAAACTTTGCATTACAGATTACGACGCTCTTGTCTAATCCATTGCTTTTAGAGATCCGTCAGTTTATTGCCCTTAGTTGTCATTTGAATGCTACGCTAGCAGAGACATACACACGTTAAGTAGTAGGTTTTAGCGGAGTTAGGGAAGACATAACTACACAAAACGATTTGGGACTTGAATGAGTGTGATATGTTAGGAGAGTTAGGACAGCAGAATGTAAAAACGACTTGTTTAGCCGAGGAATTCAATTACAAATCTACAATGTTAAACTTGCCAAGCTCCAATTTAGACTCATCGCACATCGTGAGTGATCTGAAGAAGGACTATTTTCGTCCATTTGAAGGATGACTCGCAATTTTTTATACCTTTAGGAAAACATGTTGTTGTGCGAGGCATTGTCACTCTTGAATCATCATCTCAGTCATCTGAACGCTTGAATAAAAAGATGCAAAGTTAGAGATAGAGGAAATAGCACGAAGAAGAAATGATTGGTCTGTCTTTTTGTTTCCCAAGCATGAAAATAGCCATTAGGGTATGTATACACCTCATCGTCTTAAGACAATTTAAACTGTTGTCATTCACAGAGCACAATACTTAATGGATATTTAGGATATATATGCCTTGTAATGATTTGGAAGTAGCAAAGAGAGACGTGCGTTTTCAAATAATAGTGTCCATGTCTGACTTAGTTTGATGTGGGTCTTCTTCTGTTCTTTCAATCAAAATGTGACGGTGACTGACTGTTCAATGTGATCTTGGTTGTGTGTAGATATGCTGAATAACGGGAGAATGCTTCACAGTAATATTGAGAAATACTTACGAGGAACTTCCCTTAATGACATTGAAGTGGCCGAAGGAAATACTGGACACTGGAGAAGTCTCCAACACATTCTTCCTCTTGTTCAGGAAGCTCGTGTAATTGAGGAACGTGTTGTTCATCCAGAGCTGCATTATTGCGGAATTGTAGATTGTGTTGCTGCGTACAAGTAAGTTCGCATCATTTTATGTCCTCATTGTCATTATATGCTAATAGCTTGTAGCGTACAATTAGCTTAATTGTTATTGATGAGTAAGTTGAGGTGCAGCCGTGTGTACAACAAGTAATCATTGCTCACTTATTTGTATACTAATTTATTTAGCTATGGTGTCAAGATAAGACTCAAAACATAGTGAGTGATTCAATTGAAGATGATGACTCTATTTGTATATTATTATTCCCAGCGACAGACCCATTGCCACACTTAACCACATCTCATCTGCTCACAAATGAAGTACAGTTGACAATGGGTTTGTCATGTCCGTATGGTGGTTTACCACTCACTGAGTTTTGACATAATTTCCTGTAAATAACTCAAAAGGTATTCACTTTTGAATGAGTTAATAATGTGGGAATGTACATGTGGTTTAATTGATCAAACTACGTGGGGAATTAGCTGGGATAATCTTTCTCTGTGGCCTACAAGTCTACAAGCCAAGTTAACGAAATAGAATTCTAGGCTTTCTTACAATTATCTTTCTTTCACGTTAGTTTTATTTGTTTCAACTCATCGCAGTTGTCTGTAATAATTTTTCAATATTGTACAGATGCTCCTGAATTTGAAACAAAACTCATGGTAGTTGAGCAGAAACAAAGACAGAATTCGGCAAATGCAATGTGTTTCAAATCATATCGGTTGCATCAAAAGTAGTTTTAATCGTTAAGTTGAGCTAGCAAACAATTTGTGATTTTTTCTCACCCTCCTCTCAATAATGAGCTGAACATTAACATTAACCGATAATTCTTAAAAGATGATTTAATGATTTATTATCGTTCCTACATTTCATAGAGACAAGGTGGTGTTAATTGATTGGAAAACATCTCAAAAGCAGAAGTGGAATATCTCGATGACATACGACACGCCTGTTCAAATCGCAGCTTACATCGGAGCCATCAACAGCGATCCGAATTTTCCTCTTAAGGTTTGTTCTTATTCTAAGAATCTTGACTTGAGTGGCTTAGTTGTATTAGATGAATTTGTAAAACCTCGAGAAAAAACGAAGGTATGCAGCTTGAAAGCAACCCATCAAACTCCTTTCTTTTAAAGATTAAAGCAGAAGCTCTCGAGTTAATTTGATTTTATATCTTAATGGCTTTTTGAATAAGGTTTGTGTGTGTGTGTCTTAATGGCTCTCCATACTGATGTGATATTCATCATAATTTCATAACTATGAGATTATCGACGATAGTAACTCCCTTCGCCATATTATTACTATGCAAGATGAAATGGTAGCAGTCTAATCTGTAGCCATCCAAAATTTTTATGTATTTCATCTCACTCTCACTCAAATTCTTTTAACTTGTAATAGGAGTCATGAACATTTTTCTTCCATGTAGGCCTATCATTTTTCTCGAGATTTGTATGTAGCGATATGGTGGGCATTGTCTATTATCTATAAATTTGCATTCTTCAGCGCAGACTGCTACAGTAAATTTCACTTGCTATCTGTTCTACGAAGAAATCATGTAATATTAAATGAAAGCCAGCCTTGCAAGGTTTAAAAAGGAATCAAACAGCTAATCGAATCGAATTCGTGACTCTATATATTTCATCTTGTGTCTGAATCGGGAAGAACGATTATTCATCATTCGACCAACTTGAACCTATTCATTTGACTTGACAGCCTGGTTTCTACTCTTTTCAATGCATTTATGAAATATTGAAGTACCAAGAGAGGATCTCACTCAGTTTCTCTTTTAACAAATCAGCTACGTAACGCTATAACTTGTAATCAGTAGTTAGCCCACATCTATGCACACGTAGACTTTTACTGTCATAAAGTGACATGAGTGCACTTAAACTCGCTGGAACTTACAAGCACCTTGAGATATTTGTACACGTAATTTTTTCATGAATTTGCATACAATTTTGGCTGTCTCATCGAGCGATCATATTTTTTGGAGTTTCATGACACTTCTGCTTTGCGTAATAACACATTCTCAGATTTGATTCCCTTTTCTTTCACTTAGATTGATGAAGGACTTATCGTGATCGCGTATGAAGATGGAAGTCGCTCCCATACTTACTTACTGAAGCCAGTGGATGTAGCTATTTACTGGCAGAAGTGGACAGACCGAGTTAAACTTTACTATGAGATGACTGCTGCCATGAGACCTGGATACTGATAGTTCTTTTGAAGATGTTAGTAGACACTGATTACACTACGCTTCCAACCACAATCATAAAATAATTTAATAATTTTTAGCTGCAGTGCAGCATTCAATAATTATTCTATGTATTTTTTGTATTAAAATGAAATATTCAAAGAAGATATTTGTCTGAAACAAAAATAGTTGAAACCTGGTTAACTAATTGAATAGATCAAGGATTCTTTCAAGCTTCATTTCAGGCTTTCTAAGGATCTTCTGATAATCCACCAGTACGTTTCTATTATGATAATCCAGCATATCTTGGGTGTTTCATCGCTTGCCACTCAACGTAAAAACTCGGCTCAACAGTTAGAGGATGAGATTTCGATAGTCACGACTGGACGCTCATCAAAGTCATCCTCCATCACACCGACATAAATACTTATTATTATAGTTCATTTAAACCATCAGAGATATTATACTCATATTCAATTCATCCCTGAGTTTTAAGAGAGTACACGTTAGCAGACTGGGCTGAATCGAACGACTAAGGAGTTAGGATATTAAAAAGAACACACAAGAGCCTGCCGTTCATCTGAGTAACTTTGACTCTATCTCACTAGTTTGGAAGCTTCATTATATTGTCCTTCGTATACATCTTAAAGGAAACATGAGCGTTCTTTTTCCTATGTGGTACTACCTGTACCCGTTGTTGTTAAAAATGTTATTAAATTCAAAAAAATAAAGTTATTACCAAAGGCTCGACCATGCCTAATCCAGTATAATACACAACCTGTCCAATATATGTTGACGAGAACCCTAATTATACAACTTTAAATCGCAGGTGTATAGCATCAGAGAAAGTATGAGAATGTAATGATGGAGTAATGAAATGTTCCAGCATCTCACCTGGACTCATCGTAGCCGATATCATTTATACACAATATTAATTATTGTCGATCTGAATTCTTTAATAAATATTAGATTAAAGTTAATTGTGTGCTGGAGTCCCTCTGAGCTTCATTCCCCACAACTTGGCTACACTTTTTAAGACGTGTGCTAACAATAAGTATTGTCTTGCTTTCGACTTCCT
>Ga0194135_10002020_pt1 | contig 12268 bp, 13 predicted proteins | sample LitLau_LLRF_2013_FD_134024 | JGI IMG/M metagenome (GOLD analysis project Ga0194135, IMG submission 134024) | Freshwater sediment microbial communities in response to fracking from North America - Little Laurel Run_MetaG_LLRF_2013 (version 2) | ecosystem: Environmental > Aquatic > Freshwater >... | reverse complement strand
TTGCTCATTCTTCTCTAAAAGTCTAGGAAGCAGAAGAATGGGTTTTTGTGTTCTTAACTCCTGCCTCTTTCATTTTTGTTTCCTTAACTTGATTATAATTGATTAGATTTGGTATAAATAATACCAAAACTATAATATTAATAATTATAACCTATAATTATAACCTAAACAGTTAATTGATTTTTTGCATCAGGCGTGTTTTCTGTGTATCTGCGAAATTTATTTAAATAGTTGAGTAATTTAAATACAAAGTAGCGACATTAGTCAATATGATTTCAACAAGTGATTTCAACTTTGAATTGAACACTCCATGGACGTTTTCAAGTGATGACGCGGAAACTCCAGAAACACTGCGCTGCCTCTGGCCTTTCTTTCGATTTAATCGAATTCTCGGCATGTGTCCAATTAGTAGGGAAGGGAATGACATTATTGTCCGTAAAAAATTTCATCCGTCTTGGTATTTTACTTGGATCGCCGTAACAATTCAAACACTAATGTGGGCAAATAACCTTTATAAATCCTTCCCACTCGGAAGAGACCGGAATGCACAGGTTCAGATGCTGAACGATTTTATTTACTTTACGCATATTCTTGGCAACTGTTGCTACATGATATGGAAGTCGAAAGAAATCCCGCGCTTTGTCCATAGTTGCATCAAGGCTGAAGAAATATGTCGAAGCTATCTGGAAACTGAGAGGAAAACAACAGGGCTCATGCGAGACACATACTTCCTTTTTGTATTCGTTACCAGCGCCCAGTTTATTGGGAATGCACTCTACTACATTCAAGAAGGTATGTCAAAGTATATCACTTTCTAATTTCTGAAATAAAATCATATGGTTCTCTTTAGCTCGCGTTTACAAACTGACGTCAGTTTCTGAACTATTTGCATTGTACAATCAAGAGTTTGTTTTGTTGCCAGAAATGGAATACAGCGGAACAGTCTACCTCCTCTGTGTAAGTGTTGTGTTAAACAGAATGGTTTTGCACTGACGTTGACCCTACTGCAGATATTTTATTGCGACCTCGGGTGGACCTTCACGGACTTCCTTCTGGCCATGCTGTCTCTCATGCTTGGACGCCTATTTTCAAGGCTCAACAAAGTTATCTCGAGTCAAAACTCTAAACTCACAGCGGAAAATATTGAAAAGTTGCGGTGCGACCATCGTGAAATTTGCGAACTTGTTTATGTAAGTAATTCCTATATATTTAAGACGGTAAGTTTAGAAACGTGATGAGCGGTAATGTACTTGCGCTTCAATTTCAGGTTTGCAATGATATTTTCTCTCCACTATTTTTCTTAACGTTTGTGGCAAATATTGGCTATCTCTTTACTCGCTTGTACGTCGGGCTCGGAAAGGATTTACAGAATAGCTTATTGATTGTTAAAATCGAATCAGTATATGCCTTCTTATTCCTTATTGTAATCAAGATTTTGTTGCCTTCATACATGGGTGCACAACTCAATGAACGGGTATGAACTTATCTAATATATCACCGAGAGTTTAAACTGAATAATTGTAATATTGGAGCAGGCGCATGCGAGTTTGGATACAATTCACGCTTGGGATTCCTCAGTGGATTCGGCTGATTTCAAACAGAAACTTCTTGTCGTAAGCATTTCGGAAATTTATCCAATTAAATTCTGATTGATGAGTTACAAATTTTCTTGAATTTAGGTGGAGCGATTCGTGGCCCAATTGTCAAAGCCAGAAATAGGAATTTCGGGTTGTGGTTACTTCACTTTAACGAAGGGTTTCTTAATGACACTCTTAAGTGCCCTCATTACTTACGAAGTCATCATCCTCCAATTCCAAGCCGCGGATTTGAAGGCTCTTGCCATTAGTGCAAGTAATATCACAGGAAACTAAGAATTGGGAATTTGTTAAAAATAACCTAGATTTTTCTTATCAGTCTCTAGTCTCCCTTCAGCGGTTAGGTTTCTGCAGTCAGATACAAATAAAGCTAATCGTATTTTCATCCTAACCCTGTTTTTCAAGTATTACTTGTGGTGCGCAAAGCATCTTAAAAACTATATTAATGAAAATCGGAGGAAAGCGATGTTGTCCTGTGGATGTGAATTTTTGTTTGTCATTTTAAGTTCTCCTTATCCACCTCTGTTAGTAACCTCCTCAACAAGCGTCCGTATCTTTGAGACCCGCATGGCCCCCTCCAATAAGGTCCATGCATTGCGGTTCAAGAACTCGTCGGCTCAATTTGGAAAGCAGAAATGGATAGCCTAGGACACTCAACTGAATAAAATCCATCTTGAATATTGACTTTGAGCATATTAGGAAAAGATGAAATTTTACTACACTACAACAAAATATGAGTATGAAATGGTTTCCTAAGCGGTTCTTCTCATGTGAAGGAAAGAAGTAGAAACGAAACAAATTTACAAGATTGGAAATCAAGCGTGGTAAAGTTTTAAATTGTACAAGAAAACAGGCAACAAGTGGAAAAGAATTTTGAAAATTGATTGATTGACTGATTGGTTTATTTTAAATTCGCCCTGAGGCAGGTTCAATTTCAGAATCGTTTTTTACTTTACAATGGGGCTGATAAGACTCTCCCTTTGTTGCTGTGTGGGTTATTTTGTATGCATCTTGCCAATTTACATGGCCGCCCCCGTTCCCAATTGAGCCATAAAATCGGATTTTATTCATAAACATGCCGACTATGATGTGGCTAGTAATCTCATTCAACTTTTATTCATGGAATTGAAACATTAAGATTAAGATCAAAATAACAATAAATGGGATCCATCCCATCCACAATCGCAGATGCATCAAGCATTTCAAAAATAAACCGAAGAATCGATCACCTGTAATCCACACGATCCCCCCTCCGCCCATACTCATCGCACGCGGCAATGTAACCAATAGACATTAACTAGTTTTAAGCTACAAAATTATAGGCTATGGATATAGACCCGGGCATCACCAATTCTGAAACTGGGTGGTAATACTTACTAGATTTGATTTCTGTGCGGCTTTATGTTGTTAGTCTTCAATTTTTTTAAACGTGGTTTAGTTTTTTATATAAAAGCTAATCTTAAACGGAAAGGCTTTAAATCCTCTTTGTTCCTCCAAACTGAGAAGTGAGCTGATTTTCAGGAATGATGGTGTGAAGGTATTCTGACCATTCTGCTTTGTCTAATCCAAATAATTTAACTGTATCTCGAGTTTGTGCAGTTGTTGCTCCAAGTAATGCTTGAATCAATGGTTGAGCCGCCCTAGGGGCTAACAAAAGGTATTGCATGAATTGAGCATATGCGAGAAAGTAAAAATTTTTCCTGGAATTTCTATATTGGCTTACTGTTGATGTAAATATCCAAGAATGCAGCTCCTGGGAAGTAATTTGAAGCTTGTATTACACGCTCCACCAGGGCACCGATACCTTTAAGGAATTGATTCTTTTATACGGTAGATTGAGATAAGGATTGAGATATCCAACTTACAAGAAAGACAAGCATGCTTCCTTAGAGAAAATCCATGGAGATCGGTTAGTTCCACTAATCTGGAATCTGTATGAGTTCCGTTGCTTTTTAGAACATCCTTTGCTGCTTTCGTAATTGCTCGGTCCTTTGCATGCCAAGATACACGCAAATACCAGTCTTGGTTTCCGCCAAGGACTATTCTTCGCAGGTCAAGGTCGGCGGGACTGAGTGTGAAAACTAAACGGCACAATAGCATAAAATTTTATTCTAATCGAGGAATCGATAATCTTAAAAATATACAAGTTACCCGTCCGACCCTCTCGGTCGACACCGTCATAATTATAAATGCTTTTTCGAAATCCGGCAACGGTCCCATTCGGGAGCGGCTCTTCAATTTTCACTTCTTCTCTCCACTTTTGAGCTTTTCTCAGCATTTCAGCTGCTGCATTAACGTCAAGATCCTTAGCTATGGGCCGTTCAAAATATAATCACACCCTATTTGTTTCATTTGGAAAATTTTGTGAAAATAAGGAATTCTTATTAACCGTGTAACCAACGAATTAGATAACCGTCAATCCTCTGCCAATCATGCTTGACTATCCCGTGGGCTATAGGACGAAACTATAGAAGTTAGAAAAAGTTTAAAAAAAAAGCTTTGTGCAAACATAAATGGTGTGCGATTGTCAAACTGACGCTTTAGAACAAGTCTGAAGGTACTCTTGTTTACTAAACTTACACTTTACGAGAAACTGGTTTATTGAGCGTGGAAATTTTTTATTAAAATATTCACAATTGGAATGCGCTATTTGAGAGGTCACACATTCACTCAAAGTTAAGTTTATTTAAAGGTGCTCATATCTTTAAGGCCGTTTTCTCATGGATGAACATTTGGGGAATTAAATATTACAAATAAAGAAACCAAATTTGGTTGTGTTTTTAGATGGAAGAATTAGTGCGTTAAATTTAGGAAAAGAAAGTAAGAAAATTGAACTGTTTAGAACTAGCGCATATCATTTAAAACTCATCTTGGCACTGTTTTTTTAATCTTAAAGGATATTTTTTGGAAAATATTCAGATTTAGCCCAACGCAGACAATTTTTTTTAAATTTAAAGGTGAACTTTTTCAAATGCCTTGATATCATGAAGTCTTCTCACCTTTTCAAGGGCTCCTAATTCTTTCGGAGTGTAGCTTTGAATTGCTGTATTCGAAAACTTGATCAAGATAAGTATGTTAAGAACGTTCGCCCAAATGGTGAGGTGCGACAACATTTTATCAATTTACGCTCTGCACTATGTGAAGGCTAAAGACGCTTTGATTCCTTGAAGTATGATCAACAACAGAGTAGTGAGAATAATAAAAAACACAATGTAGTACAAAAGTGAAAAGATGGAACCAAATATTACAACAGACCACAATGGGTCTGTAGATTTGGTTGTGAAACTTGGAATCAGTAAGCCGCCGGCTTCACAATATTGTGTAGAAATACAATACCAAGACTTTGCCTTGAGATTTTTTTCACTTTATTTCCCATCAGGTTAATTAGTTATACTATGACGTACGTAGAGTTATCCTGAAAGTATGAGCGTTACCTATTTCCGTATAATGCAGCAGTTTACTGTGTGTTTCAGGAGAATTCTATAAATTCATTTGGAAAAATTTGTTCAAGTTTCTACAAATTCATCTGACTTGGGATCTGTTAACTAATTTTCAAAGGTATTCATTCTGAATCTGCGTCAGCACGCACTAGGACAAACGACTCAAACTCATGCATACAGCAACTCAAGAAACTGTTGATTGGGTATGACTTGAAATCATGGCAATAGGATGAGAAAACAGACCTAAAAACCTACACTTTAAGTAAACACTTCTTATTATTAATGCGAGTTTATTTTTAATAGTGTTCGAACATTATTTTCCCGCACCTTGACAACAAGAAAAATTAAATATTTTAAGACAACAAAGTTTCCTGAAACTATCCTCAGTTTTCATCTTACCTGGATTAACCACGGCAACTTTATAAAGGAGTTTGGCCAAAATTTATTGAAATTTTTGAAAGGCACACGACGTATTGCAAACTCCTCATTACGGACCATAAATATGACTTGAGGATTTAATAGTTACTAAAATCTTGTAAGAAACTCATAGCACACGTTCATTACGACAATAATGATCACTATCCCCTATATCCCACACTTCGTACCCCTTAAGCAATTTGATAAATTTCATCAATTGGGTAGTATAACTTACACCCATGTTTTAGTAGGCTAAAAGCAGACCAAAGGGTGAGTCAGATATTATCTTGTGAGACTTTAACGTGAAGAAAAGTCATTTTAGCTGCTCGTAACTCCTGAGTTGCCTTTATTCCTAATACTTCTCAGCATAAGCATATCATCTTTTATTAAACATTAAATCCACATTTCAACGATAACTTAATCCACTAACCCACACAATACAACATCTCTCATGCATTCATCCTCCAGTGTGCGTTTCTACTTTATTTTTCTGTTCATATTCATCCTCCATCATCACAATGGTTTTTGAGCATCAAATTGGATAAAATGTTTGTCAATTAAAAAAAAAGTTCACATAATGAAGTCTCATCAGCAAGTATGCTTACCTTAATAGCAGGACTCACGCAAAGTGATTGAATATGATAATGGTTAAAAGTTTGATACGACGCCTACTCTTTTATGAAACCGTGGGGAGATAGAAAATGGTATGGTTATTTATGGTAAATGTCGTTACCTCATTTGAATAGTTTCATGGTTACATTTTCAAAAGTACTTTTGAGAAAAGCACCAACAGCAAATAACGAATTTGAAACTCATTTATATTTTTATCCTAGAATGAAGGTTTTCAAAAAGCCTTGTTTATACGAACCTTCTTCATCGTAAAACACACCTTTTAGAGACAGTTCGAACGCGGGTTCTCACTTATTATTTCTTTTGGGATAAAATTAGATGTCTACACTCATTAACAACTGAGCTTCCAATAAGAAATGACCGCACGCAGCTCTATCATTTCCAGTTTCGTTAAATTGGGGAGCAGGTAAGAATAGTGACTACAATAAGAATACATACATTGAATAATTAGTGTTTGAAATTAAACAATTTAAAGAACATATGGGCATACGCTGTATATTCTTGACCATTTCGTAAACCTGTCTACTCTGTTTATGTTTAGAACTATAATTTTTAATGCTTACTTTTCTTGTTTATGTAGTGAAAGTTCCTGAAACCTTGTCGACGATACGGATTCTTACGATCACGCCCCAGCGCGTTAAAAAAATCGCCATTGAAGAGAGCGAAATGACAGAAAAGCTCAATGTCCTATTTCTCGCCGTCGATGGCGTTGGTCATTATAATTGCTGTTTTGGATTAGCTTCCGTATTAAGAGACCGTGGACATAAAGTGACATTTGCAGCTACACATAAATGGAAAGGGAAACTCCAAGCTCAAGGATACGGGGAAGAACTCTTCACCATTTCAGATGAATCTCAGCCAACGGATGAACAAGCCGGTGAGAACTGGGGTCGAATGATAACCAAAATAATCCCAGCTCTTTCCCAACCTTCAATTGTAATGCACGAAGCTTTTTATTTGGAAATGTGGCAAGAATTTCTGAAGGAATTTCAGTACGCTAACGACCAACTCAAAAAAATTGTGCAACGGGTTCAACCGCACGTGATGATTTTGGACTTTTTTCAGCACCTTCCTGCACTCATGGAAACTGGTAAATATTTTCACAGTTTGCATTTTTTATTTCCAAAAATAGAAATGGAATCAAGTAAAATTCCGTGAAAACGATAAACGCAAGTTGACGCTTTTCTTATTTTAATTCTTAGGAATACCATGGATTTCTTCCATTTCTGTTTCTCCTCTTTCAATTTCCAGCGACAATGTCCCACCGCCATATACGGGATACGCGACTCAAGGCGACCGTGAGGAATGGAAACTGTGGGAAGAGAAAGTTTCCAGCGTTTACCAAAATCTAAATTTGGAATACAATCAATGGCTTCGACAAAATATGAGCAGCGTGGAAATCAAGTTTAACTTTCCGTATATGATGAATCCATCGCCGTATGCCAATATCTACGCATACCCGGAGGAGCTTGACTATGCCGCTTTTCGCACAATCCCCCCAAATTTCCACCGATTTGAATCTTTTGTACAAACCAAGACGGAAGAATTTGAAATCCCTGCCAAGATAAAAACAGGTCAAGGGAAGTTAATTTACTTTTCAATGGGAACCATTGGATGCATCGAAATTGGACTTATGAAGAGATTGATTGGGATTTTGTCCAAATCTCCTAATACATTCATTGTATCCAAAGGTACAATTAGTAAATAAAAAATACACCCGGCTGGTCTAAACATTTTGAATAGTTTTTAAATTTCTTTGTTTTAGGACCACGTGGTGATGAATTTGAGGTTGGAGACAACATGTGGGGAATGAATAATTTGCCACAATTAAGCATCCTCCCTTTGGTTGATTTGGTAATTACGCACGGTGGGAATAACACAATTAATGAAAGCTTTTATTTTGGTAAGCGCGTGCTTGTCCTCCCTCTCCTTTTTGACCAATTGGACAATGGACAGCGGATACATGAAACTGGCCTTGGCATCCGGTTTCATCCATACAAAGTGGGAGAGGAAGAACTACTCAATGGCATAGAACAGCTACTACAAGATAAATTACTGGAAAAACGCATGATTTCCATTTCAAAAAGAATCCGAGCATCAAACAGCCAATCCAAGGCAGCAGATTTAGTGGAAGAAATTGCTAAAAAAAAAAGGTCAGACTATAGCCCGTAATGTATCACTCAACCCTGGAGGTTTGTTTTAACGGGTGTTAAGATGACAAGAAAAACATGAAGAAAAGACAAGACCCATCTTAAAATGCGGATATTGACACAAAGCGAATTAGGAAGACAGAGTCATTCAAGGTTTGACAGAGTCCATCGGCAGATAATTTTTTATAGCAGCGTCTCCTTCTTCGCGTTGTAATTATTAAGAGTAGAATTGCAACTTATTATTCTAGCGGTTTTCACGTGTCATTAAAATGTTCAGATTTCTCTTCTCTTTCTCCCCCTTGTTTTCACTTTCACTTCCTTCTTTGGGTTTGGCACAGGGGGGTTGAAAAAATTTGTTACACTCACGGACACGTCTCGTAAATTGGGTGGAAGAACATAGTTGCCAATGCCTCCAGGCGTACAGATCCTAACATTAATTTTCAAAATCTATTAATCAATTTCTGAATTCTTGTGAATAAAAACGATAATACAAATAACATTTTCTTCGTCTGACCTAAAATCGTCCAAAGTTACAATGGAATTCTTAGCCAACAGCTTCTTCTACTTACAGCGTTGTAATCCTTTACATACTTGGTTTCAAAGATGTATATGTAACCGAGTGATCCATAAAACGTGATTGTTGGATATCTAACTCCTTCATTCGGAGAAGTATAATAGCGGAAAGGGGTTAAAGTTGCTAAGTGCTCTAATATCCCGAAGTTACACCTGACAATGAGATGTATCGAATACTTTGCAAACTTTTACTGATTATGCTGAATCATATTCAAAGGAATTTTTTGGATCAGATTCTACCTCCGGTTCTGCGAAAGTAAAATTGATGACCTTACGCCCTCACATCAAACGAATTTTTTTAAATGGTTTTGAGAAAATCAAGATTTCGTAGATGATTTTCAATATTTATTGCTCCAGTATTACATGTAGCGGTTAGATTATTAATATACACCACTAATCCTGACAGGATGTACTCGAATTGGTAAACTGTAAGGTATAGTTTAAATTCAAAGCAAAGATATTTGGTTTCCCATTCATCGCTGCTAAACTACTAAATTTCTCATCCGGGGCTTCTTCCTTATTTCTGAAAACAATGACTCGTCACGAATTCCACAATCCAATAAGACTAGGTGTTCAAGGTTCCCACAGTTTTGGGTAATGCTACAAATCCCAGCACGGGTAATCTAAAAAGTGATAACAACAAAATGGAACTTAGATATTCAATTTGAGCAAAAATGTTGCACTCTACCTGTGAACAACTTGCCAAATCCAATGAGACTAGGTTTGGTAGCCGAAGCGCCAGATTCCATGTTCCCTCGCCCAGATCCAAGCAATTACTTAAACTTAAAATCCGCAAGTCTGGAAACAAAACGCGAACCGAGGGAATGAGTTCGAATTTGAAGATGTGACTGGACTATTTAAATTAAATTCTTACCTTCGAGTCGAGTCAGACTAGCACCAGGTAAACGAGAGAGCAATCCCACCTCGGGGATGCACCCTGTCAATCCCACATCTGTTACTAAGGATTTGCACAATCTTAGATTTTTCAGTTTCCGTAAATGCAGAATGATCCCTTGAACGAAAACATCATTTACGATGTTTCCTGTGTAACCCAGATCCAGTTCCGTCAGGCACGTCAACTGTGTTATGTCGTTACGCAATTCATTTAGAATCGTATCCACGTCCTGGATTACCTTAAGGAATCACAATCTCGTTAAAGTTGTCTTTACTTTAAAATCGCAAATGAGTTTCCAAAAAATGAAAAAAAAAATGCTTGTTACATTACTTGAATTAGTCGGACTCCCCGTAGTTTTAATACCGTCAGCTTTGTAACAGATTTTAGGATTCCGGGAACATAGTTGATCATCGTATTATGGTACATGATTGAAGAGCTAATGTCCAAATATTCCAAATTTGGAACATTTGTAAGGAAGTCTAGTTCCGTGAATGCTTGACAATCCTTCAAGGAAAGCTTTGCCAACGTCCTTGATTTAAGTGTGACTAGATCCCTGTTCCGCAATCGGAATCTTTCTAAAAAGAGAAAAGCGAAGATTAAAATCAACTTTGAATAAAAAGCAGGAGATTAATGTTGATTTTTTTTAAACCCATTTCCAACTTTTTAATGGCTGGCTGTAGATTGACAAAATTAAAAAGATTGGGCGCATTTAGTTCAGTACATCTATTAAGTACGATCCCTTCCCATTGGTGATGTTCTGTATTTCAGATATTTAAACAAACATATACTATATTTTATTCAAAATGTATGGAATGCATCAGATGTATCATTGGAGCTTGCCTGGGTATGAGATGAGCAACAGAGACGCAGAGTTCATCCGTGTCTCACTGAGATTCAATTCACCCATTCGAGAGGACAGAGGTGTTTTTAGAAAGGACGAAAGTAACATTTGAAATGTCAAAATATCGTCACTAAATACTTCAAGATCTCTCACTGCCGTGTGCACTAGAACCAGAGTTTGAAATAAGAAGCGCATTAAGTAGCTTAAAAAGTATAATAAAAGGAATTCACCCTACCTCCAGCGTAAAACCGATGAAATATTGATCCCACAAAAGTAAGCGGACAATTCGATAAATTCAAGGATCTCAAAGATTTTATCTTTAACAGAAGCGAAAAGAGAATGGAATCGCTCAAATACCTAAAAACGAAAAAAAAATTTATTAACTTTTTTAAATAATTGTGAAATAGAATACATACGCGTTGCCGCCCAAGTCAAGGGACTCGACGTTTTGTAAAGTTAGCAGCTTGGGCAAATGAAAGAATTTTTTTCCCATCATCATGTATTTATCGCAGTGGGTAAGTCCCAAATGTTTCAAATTCGGGCATCCTATTTGAAACTCCTTGGAAAAACATTAAAAGTGTAATTGCATTGAATGAAAAAACAAAGACAACAATTTAAACCGGTATGAAGTGGTTAAGTTGTACTCACTCCGTCAGATTCTAGTGTTGTTGGACCAAAAAAACATTCATCAAAGTGCAATGAGGTAATAATGTCTCCAAAATCTTTCCAAAATAAACTGGAACTTTCAATTAGGTTGATGTTTCTAAAACGGAAGTCTGCACATGGAATCCAGTCAAATGGAGAATTTGCAATTGTTTGTAATTGCTCATCTGTGTGCTCCAGTTGGATGTAAAATAAATTTTCTAAACCGATTGAGCTCATGTAGTAATTCCAATCTTGACAGACTCCTCTCGCTACGAGTTTATCCCTTCGACTCATATGGTTGAAAATTGACTCAATTATCTGAAACGAACAACAAATTGTCAGTCACCTGTTGTAATATAATAATGCAAATATATTGATTTTTTGTCTATAAATAACCTCTGGAGGGAACAGGATATTAGAACCCGCGCTACTTAATGTAGTTCCCATGAATAGATTCCAGTACGTAAATATTCGAAAGGAAAAAAATATTAGTTATCATAGATTAACCTAAACGAAACTAGTGGGATCACCAAAAGTTTATTTCATATTTTATATAAATTTAAAGTCTATCGAATAAAAAGTAGACTTGTGCTTCGCGCCAGGATAAATGTGAAATGAAAAATCTCACTTCTCTCACAACTTTGAGAGACAGAGACTTTTTATCACCTCTCAAAAACTTTAAGTTACAGAATCATTTTTTTTAATCCGCAAGATCCAGTTTCGCAAAAGCTTTCTGTTGCCGTTACAAACAGGTATTCTGTAGTAAGCTAATCAGTTAAATAAGTTTGACTTTCTAGTCATCATCAAAGTTGGATAAATTTGTTCAAAGCAGAATCGGACGTACGGCAATCCACAAGGAATTCTAGGATTCTACTTTCAGACCATCAAGACTTTTTTTTAAATCAATTATTTTAGTTTAGAATTCAACTTTTAATTTAATTGTGTGCTTGTTTTTCTCAACTTCACCCTCAGATTTACCATTGCGTCCAAGGCTAATAAACTCCTACGTTCGGTTAGATTGTGAACCTTCTCTTCCAAATCAAGGTTCGTGGCCATCCTAAGCCTCGGTTAAGTCAATCCTG
>Ga0194135_10002019_pt1 | contig 12271 bp, 6 predicted proteins | sample LitLau_LLRF_2013_FD_134024 | JGI IMG/M metagenome (GOLD analysis project Ga0194135, IMG submission 134024) | Freshwater sediment microbial communities in response to fracking from North America - Little Laurel Run_MetaG_LLRF_2013 (version 2) | ecosystem: Environmental > Aquatic > Freshwater >... | reverse complement strand
TTAACTTTGTTACCAATTACCTATCAATCTGTCCTAAATTTTATATCTAAATAAGACGATGTAAGTAGTTCTTTTTACTTCGAATTTGACTTAGTCAACGCATTTTGTCATATTTTTATCTTTTTTATTGATAATAATTTGGCCTCTAAAATCATTTAAAAGAAAATTGAGTCGGCCAAAGAACGCACTTATAGGTAGGTAAGTAGGCGATAAGATTTTACAATAAGTTTGTATTGTATTGTACTAGTTGCCTTTTACAGGGTGAAGTTGGATAAATTTTAATTAAATTATCTTCGTAGAAACAGAAACACTTGTAGATTTCCACTAAATATGCAACCTAAATGTCAATGTTTACAGCAAGTTACAAAAAAACTTCCCCCTACCCAAATTTCTGGTCATTTGGATGATTACGGGCATTATTTGTTCTTTAGTTTTTTGGGTTCAATTATCTACTTAAAATGTAGTTGATGTAAATAAATAAGTAGGTAATTAGCTATTGCAAGAAATTAAAAAATATCGTCGGATGTCAGTTTCGGTCTAGAGACCACAATTTTCAGGCGACAGGGGCGCTTGGCACACGTTACAAAACTCAGTATTTGTCGAGTTCTTTTGATAAGGTGTAAAATGTGGGCACATGGGGAAAGTTTGCTATAGTCACATTTTTAATGGATATGAATTATTTTTAGACAACATGTCCAGTAGCCTGTCCCACACAAGCTGACGGGAAAATGATTCCATGTAGGGGATAATGGGGGCAAGTACCAGGCATATAGTGGAAAAACTCGAGATGTCTACTAACTGGCCACAGTAAGATTAGTTTTTAGGTGTATTAGGTACAATGATGGGAATGAATGATGCCACTATACTCTGTCCGAGGCTTGGAGCGGAGTGAATTGGGCGGATCTCATGGCTGCTACAGAGTATAGATATTCGGGGAATTGGTGGCAGACTGGAATCGAACCAGTACCTAATGTTACGTTAAAAAAACGTACCTCTAGTGTTAAATTATATTGAAAAAATTAAACTGAACAATGATGGGAGTTGGCAGACCTAATAATCTTGGAATAGAAGATCGTGGGAAGAGCAGGAAGACAGTGGGTGTTGTAGTAATATAATGTAGGTGCCATATGATTTGGATGAATTAGGTGTTAACTATGGTTAGCATGGTACAGTTGCCGGGGAGGTGAGAACTGACCGGGACTCAATTATTAACCCTCACCCGCTAAAGTACACATAATTCTATTAGCACATATCTCGCCATTCCTCCTAATAGTCAAGCGGCTTAGCATACAGAATCATATGTAGGTACAACGGATACCTGTAAGTGGTCTCAAAACTAAATCTTAGCTGAAAATAGATAGATATAATAAATAAATAAGTCTTTTTTGAGAGGCGTAGTTTGGGCCAGGCCTCATAGGTTCTTTGATGGGGTAGGTTACGGTTTAACTGCTGACTTCCCGCTAGCAGCGCTTAGCCATACTATTATTATAACCTAGAGTAACCAACCTTTGTTTGATTTTTCTGTAAAAATAATAATAAATGGTGTGCGATAGCGCTGGATATTGGGATGCTTGGAGTCCAGCAAAAAAAAGTTTCTTTGATGGGGCTTTTCAAGCTATCATTTCTAACTTGTTAGTAAGTTGTTCCTGGGGAAGTAGAATATCTACGACAGATTTGAGATAAGGAATGAGGTATGCGCGAAGAATACATAACTGATTAAGATTAGGGCTCATGCACGTTCATACAAATCATTAAAATTAAAAACTATGCATGTTTGATCAAAATATAGGTAAGTAAGTAACATTATTTTTACTATCTACCTAGCAATAATTTTTGTTATGGTCGTTGTTGAAGCGAATTGGCGATGCATGCCACAGCGAAAATTCGTTTTAAAACCTCTCCTGCACAAAATGGTTATGCACTTAATATCAGAAGCGTTATGATTTATTTAGCCATATCTTTGCAGGAGACAATCAAAGTAATCAAACCGTGAGGCGTGTAGAATATTACTACACAAAAAAGTTTCAATTAAAAAATGTCGTCACTGATTAGTGCTATGCTTGGAGAGATCGAATTATCTACCGCTGAGCTACCATTAACATATTTCTTGTTTTTTCCTCACCTTTTATGCTCCGGCAGTCTGGATCTTGGAGCTGGACGTTTCGGAGAAAGCCCGCAGTTTCTCTTAGTCGCAGCTTTCCCTCCTGGGCCGGGAAACTCCAAGACCAGGCCGCCAACACCCCTTCCTTCACCGCCTTTTGCGATTTATAATTTCTGGTCACTTGTTTCACTTTTAGTTACGTACTAATTTGTATAGATGACAGTTTGCAAATTATACCTTTTCTATCTTATTACGTCACGTATATTAAAAAAATACCTTGCCAAACCTAACTTTTCTCATGACGTCATTTAGAAAAAAATACTCTAAACTCTCAAGCGTTTTATCATAAACCCCATTTGGCTTAAGTTGTTTGAAATATTTCTTTACCTAACGTTCGTGACATCATAATCTAAAAATAGTTAGGAAAGTTTCTGTAAAAACATTCCTACATTTATATAAATTTGTTTACTCTTTTTTTAACTCTTATCTAGAATGATATAACCTCAATTACCCAAATAACCTGATAAATAACTCCTTTTCGAAAAAATGAAGGATGTTCATCTATACATACATATATTGAAATTCAATAATTGAATACAAAAACTGTACCTACCTCAATAATTAAAAATAAGGTCCTAACAACTCAGACAGTATCAATGAAATGTTTGTGTCTACTCCCTAAAAGGGTATTTATGAAAATATATACCTTAAATTAAAGCATGTCAGCTAGTCCAGGCCTCTGCCTGTACCTGGTTCCTCCTCCCATTCCGGCTGCTGGACGCCTGTTGTAACTTCCAGCCAGGAATTGCGATCTTTGAGAGTTATTGTCACGTGGGTTTTGTGACAGGCTCATCTCTTGGCAGAGAAAAGTACTCAAATTCTGAAAATTATGAAAATTCCTTAAGTTTATTCTCACAGTAAGAGTGACTCTCAGCATATTATAGGATACTCTTCCAATTTAAAACTAATTTCCTCTGACAGATTGATTTTAAAAATAATTCCTTCGTTGTAGGTAACTACACAAAAATTAGAGCTAATCACATCTCTTCAGAGGGCGAAATAAAAAATACTGATCAGATGAGCTAATCAGAAGGGTTCCACTGTTCCAGTAACGGTTTCTCGTTCTAACTCGTTTCAGTGTTCGCTTAAGAATACCTTATCAAAGAACAAAGAATGTCAGAATTTCCAGGTTTTATCATTCGGGGTCCTCACGGTGCGTTATCCTTTTCCATGCTTTTCGAATTTTGGAGTGGCCCCATTTTTACCAAACAAGGATTCCAACCAGAAAAATTTAGCACACATGTTGGAGTTATTTCCTGATTGGAACATGCGATCACTCTGCAAAATCCGAAAAGCACAAATACCTTGTTCATAACCGCAAAAAAAAATCAGACCAATGAGCCAATTAGCTACTTACTTCAGAAACAATGAGCTGATGGGCAACTAACTGTTTCTCAATTCTTTGGTATTCGGCAAGGGTGTCCTTATCTTCGCATTTCTCCATTGCCACTTTCACACGCTCCATAGTGTCTCCTGTGAAAGTGTGCTTTCGCGTGTGTGCATCGTCCGTGTTTAACACGCTCCTCAACAAGGGCACCACGTCATCTGGCCTGCCAAGATCTGCCAAAGCCCAGGCCTAAAAAAAACATTCAAAGCATGCTCTAAAGTTTCAGTTTAAGAAGGAAATTGAATGTTTCTCGTTGTTCGACAGACTCAGAGTTGCTAGGAGGGAAACGTAACAAAACTGAGAAGACGCTTCCGGCTTAACTATCTTTAATAGTGATTAATAGTTGTTTTATAGCGAAAAAAATGTTACTACCAGGACCAAATTGTGGAACTATTACTACAGGTTTCTGGTAAACTATGTATTTCCGTATAATATAGTTGATTAGCCTAAGCAAACGCCCTAAAGTCTTTTATACAAACCAAAAATATATACAGCAGACGCAAAATAGGAACGGACACTTAGAACATAAAATGTGTTTTCCTCAGTTTGCAACGGGTGTGCTTAGCAGCCCCGTACTAATACCAAACACTACTTTTTTACCTTTCTGGTATGCAAAAAAGTACCCATAAGTGGTAGTTTTGTGTTAGATTCTAAAATGGTCTGGTACCAGATACTCACGATATGCACCTACTTGCCATTATTCTCTGATATAATAATATCAAACCGCATTATGAAAATTACTGAAAGGATGCGGGTCCTGTCAGTTTTACAAAAAAATAATTTTCATACCTTGAGATTTCTAACGGTAATGTAGTTCTGATTCTTCTCATTAGATAAAATTTCTAACGCAATGTGGGGATTGCCTTGATTTAAAGCCAGAGCTGCGGCAAAGGTTGTGGCTTTCCTCATTGGAATGTGGTTCACTTCCTTCAAGTCTTTCCACACTACTGACGCCAGCTGATAAGCTTCGGGTGTGTTCTGCAACAAAAAACAACGTTATTGTAAATAACCTTCTTCCAAAACTACAATAAGATGAACTTCAAAGAATTTGGAAACACATCTAACACAAAACTGGTACTCACATTAAGCCTAGGAATATAAGATTGAATAATAATGTAAAGTAATAGTAAATTCGTTCTCAAATTCTAAGGCTTAACCTGAGTACCATTCTATTAACATGAGCATAGTTCATTTCTTCTCTCCTTTTAAAGTGTTCAATTTCTGACAAGTCACCTGGTAGTATCGGTCTAATATACGACAAAAAACTTACAAGTTTGTAACAGGCAGCGTAGAAGAGAACAACTACATTTTTGGGATACCGGTTAGGCTGCAACTGTTTGCTCTTAACAATTTCAAATACTTCCAATACTTCTTGATAATGTTCGTTAACAAAGAGTAGATCTAACAGCAGTTGGTAAGTTATCAGTTGATCGAAAATGCCAGCTAGTTCTTCATCTTTGAACGCTGCAAGAGCTTCCAGGGGACGGCCCAGATGATAGTACATCCTCATTATCACGGGCCCGAACACAAAACTACCGAAGCGCAACTCTTTGTTTTGTTTATTAAATCTAAAAGAACAAATAATTGTCTTGTTATGATCTTACTTTTTTAGTACCTATGATCGGACTGTTCTGAGAACGACAGTACGGTCGAAGAGATATCTTTCTCCCCCTCGCTCAATCTGTATCTTCTCTCTCCTTCACTCATATATGTATTTTGAAAAGCTAAGTGTCCGACACTCCTTGTGGCGTTCGAAAATCTTTTCTGATATTTCGCTTAGGCCAATATAAGAAATATAATTAGTAATATACTCGTAACTCTGGACAGACGTTCTTAAAACATCCAGACTAGACTCGACATCCTACGAAGGCTACATAGACTTACTTCTTCATCATAGCTAATACTATATCCAGATCTTCCTCTTTATTTTCAACCAAATGAACCATAGATTTTAAATCCTCAGTAAAAATCATATGTTTAGAATTTTCCGCAGAGAATTCAGCCATTTTTAATTTAAACTTATCTTCGCCATTTGCAAACTGCACTCGAGTTTTCTCCCGTACAGTGATGTATGTATCCAGTCCCATAGATGCTTGAGAGTAGAGGTTTCTAGTAACTACAAATTATAATAATATTTTAAGTTAGAAGAAGATTGCCGGCGAATCAATTCAGTTGATACGAACGGTCAAATTTTAACTTACGATTAGCGTTTAAACATAGCACTCCCTTTCCCCAATTTCGAAGAAAGGAGTTAGATACTATTTTAGTAGCCGAATTCATAATCAACACGTTAATTTAAGCTAATGTATAATAATCCGAGAGCATGGAAACTGGAAAGCGAAGCGGACGACAAAAGACAAAAATAAACAACAAATAATTGTCTGTGGTTTTTTGTTTCTGTTGCCACGTGTGTTTTTGCCGCCAAGTTTTAAATATCACTGATTTATAATCACGAACTAATGGAATAAATATTTTACCTTAGACATATTCGCTAGTAGATAATTACTTAGTTATTTATTTATCTACGAGACGATACTAATGGGTAATTCCGATAAAACCATAATGATAATGATTTTTTAACTGGCATCATAGCCTGATACTTGCAGTCAGCACAGACAGTTAAATACCATTCTACCTAGGATCTAGTGGTGAAGCGAACATACGTATGCCTTCCTCTATTAGGTAATAATAATATAATAGGCAGTTTCCTACCCACGCATTTAAGGTATTTTTTAATAATTATGGTAGGTCAGTCGGTGCTTGGTAGGTATCTATCTATAGATAAGTTTACTAGATAGGTACGTATAAAGCATTGGGTAGGTAGTAAAAATTGGTCCTAGGTACCTAAAATTCTGACAAATGCAAGGTTTTATTTTTTAATTTTTAATTAAGTATTTACAACAACATTCAGTTCAGAAGGGTACACAAAGAATAATTTAATAAAAATAAGTTACCCTTTTCTAGATCTACATTCATTCATAAAGTCCCTAACACGATAGTAGGTAACAAATGCCCTATAAAGGCTACGTGCATGACCATAACAAATTGCAAATAATGGCTAGAGAAGGAGGTAGGTAAAGGGGGCTAAATGCGTAATCGCACTATAACTCTTTTAAAAATAGCGGGAAAGTGTTTTGTATGTCGGGCAGTACTGCGATATATAGAGGGGCAGTACTGCCCGACATACAAAACACTTTCCCGCTATTTTTAAAAGAGTTATAGTGCGATTACGCATTTAGCCGATCACGCATTTAGCCCCCTTTACCTTACTTATAAATTACAGCTTTACCTGCCTCCAAAAACATCACCCTTCGACATCGACCTACTTACTCTTCTATCTTCTAGTATTATTGAGCCAATGAAGTCTAAGGTAAGTAGGTAGGTCTTTGTAAAAGAATAGGAAGGTATCGAACTATGACGATTCGCCCTCCTTACTATAACATACAACCAGCAGAATTAAGAAATCGAAAAGCGATTTAGTATATCGATGACTTTTAGGATTGAGGTCAGATGTGATAATCTAGGTAAAGGTAGATAAGATAGTTGGTACCAATACCTAAAGGCTAGGTCACATCACACGTCGCTCTAAAAATTCATAAAGCAGTCTCAAAATTCGACATCTCATAAGGCTAAACTAAACAGCTTTTCAAGTCCTTTAGATCCCACGCGGAAGATTTTATGTCTTTACCTTTGCAACATCATCTGTGTTAACTGATTCCACTAACTGCTTGAGCGCATCGTCGGGGTTATCTGCATTTGTTTTGATACATTTTCCCTTGTAGCAGATTTCGGTTTCATGAGAGACTTGAGTAGTCGTGGAAGTCTTCAAAACCTTCTTCTGTCTAACTTCTGGCACTGTGTCTGTAGTAGTAGTGGAAGGTTCCATTGTAACTGTTGTTAAGAATTCGTCATCACTCATTGTAGTGGTTTCAAGAGGCACAGTCTCCGTCGTTCCCTGTTCCACGGTCGTCTCATGCCTTTGCGTGGTGGCTTCTTGAGTTTGATTTGTTGAAATATCACTCACTTCTGTCTTATCTTCAGGCGTTGACTCCATCTTTTCGGTAACGAAGAGATCTGACCGGCTGACGGCGGGAGTTTCCGTAATCGGTTCATTGGCAATGGTGACTTTGTGGACCTCGGAGTCTGTACCGGGAGATGAGAAGGTACTCGTGTTTTCTAGAATGTCAGCCGTGATATTTCTCACGCCTTTTTGCTGAGTTCCGATGAATTTCCCACTTCCACTAAAGTCGAATTCCCCTTGATTGAACCTATATAGATCAGGAGCTGTAGGTTTTGTGTTGGACGTCAGAGCATTGGCTAGGGATCCGTGGTTTTGTGATTCAGCTGTTTCAAAGTTGTCGTGGGGTCGTTTTTGTACTCTAACACGAAGACGTTTTCTTCCCTGTAACAATGTAGCTGTCAATAATTTCTCAGTAGATAAAATAAATTAGTTTATACCCTAATTCTTAAAAATACAATTCACATTACAAAATCCCTACGATCATTGTAGGAAGACATGGGCAGCAGCATATACCAACATTTTTTCAGTACGAGGACATATGCAAAAACATAATCTACCAGTCTATTGCCCATACGTCGTATTATTTTAAAAATAGTGTAAAATACAAACCTTTTTGGTGTATTCTGTTTTTTTCCTGTCTTCGGAGTGTTTCTTAGGTTCCTCTTCTGGACCGGAGGGACCAGATGCACCGGAAGGTCCAGAAACCTCCTCAGTTGTAACTTCACGACCGGACTCAGAAACTCTGCTCTCTTCTAATTTTGGTTCATCATCGGCAGAAGGCGCGCTAGGAGACGATGCCGCAATTTCTTCAGCTTCAGTAGTTGTCCTTAGTTTATGGAAGTAGGGTTTCCGTACCTTCTGCTTGGGGATTTCATCATAGACTTCATTGCTGGCGGCAGAAGGTGCAAATTCTTTTTTCTCTTCCTCCTCATGGTTGGGAGACGGTGTAGTGGGTTTACGAATCCTCTTGGTAGAAACTGAAGTCTTCGCTGTCGTTCTGCGGAGGGGTCTTACAGTGTGTGCTCTACTACTTGTTGATGAGACTGAAGTGGTTTCTGTGCGAGGAGTGGTGGTTCTCAGAGGTTTGCGAGTTCTGTTAAAGTGAGAATGGTATTTGGACCTATTTGCTTCAGTAGTAGTTGTACCTTCTTCGGCAGTAGCACTGACTTCTACGTGGGCTGGTTCTTCGTCAGTAGATTCCGTTGTGGTAGTCGTCGGGGACTTGTAGTTGTGGCTTCCTCTTGGCCGGGATCGAACATGAGACCTGACTTTAGTTGGATTTGGATGAGACTTGACTCCTGGGACATTTGGATAACTGAACTTAGAAGTCTTTTTAGGTATTTCTTTGTTCTCGAGCTCTTTAACAATAGTTTCTGCATCTGGATTTGTTTCAGATTCCAGAGTGATTGAAGAACTGATGGGTTTTGAAGTTGATTCAGTTTCTATTTCTGAGATAACAGAGCTAGACGGAATGTCAAATTGGGTTGTGGGTGGCTGAGCAGTCGATACCTCCTTATGGAACTGTTCAATGGGTTGTTGGAAGCCGGAATCTCCATTGCTTTCGATAGCAGGAACATCTTGTGGCTGAGACGGAGGGGGAGGAGGTACTTCAAAGATTCCAGGGGTCTCTACTTCTGCTGGTTGGAATTGATTATTGAACGGAGGTGGTTGCTGCACAAAAGCTGGCTGCTGGAAGGCTGGTTGAGGGGGCTGGAGAGTAGCTCCGAATTGATTGAAAGTGGGAGGAGGCGGTGGACGGAAGCTAAGATCAGGGGTGCGGAAATCTACAGGGGGATGGATGGGCTGCTCTTGTCGGAAGTCTTCAAGTGGTTGAACTGGTCTCTGGTGTTGTCTTTGGAAGTCAGAAGGGGGATGGACAGGATGTTGGAGTTGAGAGGCAGGTGGTTGGGGCTGATCGAGATCTACAAATTGAGGTTGCAACCGAACGACAGACCCCTGGGCTTCAAAAGGCGCTTCTGGCTGAACCACGGGCGGCAGGGGTGCTTCGGTAACAATTGGTTCAAGGGTTTCAGTAGTTGATGTGGTCCTCAGTCGTTGTCTCCTCGAATGTGTAGGGCGCTTCCTCTCCTCCTGAGGCTCGCGCAAAAAGTCTTGTGTTACAACGTTTTCCTGAGTAGACTGCGTAACTTCTTCTTCTTGGGGACGCTGAGTGACTCTTTGCCTCTGAGAAACTGGTCTCCTCGTTCTGTATTGACTTGGTCGCCGTCCCCTTGGCCTAATAGTTGTAGTCGTCTCTGGTAAGAGAGTAGTTATTTCCGGTTCAAGACTGTTTGCTTGCTCTTGTATAAATGCTTGAGGTGTGGTTCCTGGCTCATTTGGAGTAGTGGGCAATTCCGTGTCAGTGGAAACAACAACCGATCCAACATGAGGAGCAGGGAAGGGAATTTTCGCATATCCCTCAGGGGGGTTGAAGTTTAATGGGGCAACAAAGAAGGGTAAATTGTTTCGACTTTCAAGACGTCTGCTATCCAAGTTAGATAGGTATGGAAGTTCGAACTTTCCGAAGCCGGAGGGAGGGTTCAGGTTAGCAGGCCCCACGAATGCTTGGGGCAGATTGTGGGAAAATGTGTCAATAACTGGAATTGAATCAGCATTCTTCAAGCTTCTTAACACGTCAATTACTTGAGGTTCCCTAGAGTTCGACGCCATGTAAATCGAGAGAGGTGGCTGATGAGGTTGGAGAGTGGTTGAAGGCACACTGACTTCAGTAACTGGTTCGACGGGGGGTCGAGCAGTGAATCTATGTCTTACTGGAAGATCCTCTAATCTTTGAGATGGTTCTGACAAGGGTGGAGGAGTGGTAGTCTGTCTGTTTTGCACGAAAGATGGTGTAACATCATTCAAGAAAGGCTCAGTTACCTAAAAAATAAATAAACGGGATTAATTATTTAATTAATAAATGTATTAAATATCATTTTTAAAATGTATGGTGACAGAAAAAATACTCACGTCAATTTCAGGTTGCTTGAAAGTGTTGGCTCCTCTAACAGGAAGGGTAGTTCTTGATGGTTCAGAGAACCGTGTACTCGGTCTGGTAGTCAACCTCTCTTGTTGGCGAATAGTTGATACAGGACGGGGTTGAATGGTCACTATCTTTTCCGTTGTGGTGGGTGCCGGAGAAGATGGCGCATCAGTTGCGAAAGGCTGAAGTGTTTCTCTTAGCGGAAGCGTCAACTCAGGAGGAGGCGTGACTGATGAAGGGGTGGAAGGGTTGTTAGGGGGTTGAGTAATGAAATGTCCCACGCGGTTCTGCTGAAATTGCTGGAACTGCTGGAACGGTTGGTTGCTGAATGGTTTATTTAGCTCGTCGACGGTGTGTCCTTGAAGCTGGCCTCGCTGACGAAGGGTCTCGACAGGCACGTACAACAATTGGATTTCTTCCTTTTCCAAGCCAGGAATAGAGATGTCGGAGCTTAAGTTTCGGAATGGACCTTGGGAGATAAATGGATCGCTAGGGTTCACCTGAAATTCAAAGAGAAGATATTACACGCTTCAGAAATAAGAACCAGATTGTTGTACGATTTAATATTTAAAACCAAAAAGAAGGTTTGTAGAGATGAAGTCTGGCGGAATGTTTAACATGTAAACATAAAAATATTACCTGAAGAAGGGATTGCTGTTCTGGAATTTGTGGAAACCGCTGGAAAGTCTGTAGTTGTTGGAAATTCTGCTGTTGCGGGAAAATTCCGGGGAAATTAAAAGGAGAAGGAGGAGAGTTGAGAGGCAATTCCAGACGGGTCACCGGAGCGCTAGTCGGGTTCTGCTCTTGTTCCAGACGAACATTTTGAGGCCCTTTCGAGTCTACCTTGTTAGCCTCTGGTCGGAACCTAAAAGGCGATTCCACAATAAATCTTTAGATAAGAGGCACAAAAATATAGGGTCTACTTTTGGCCTTTATTTATATACTCGTATATGGTGGTTCCAATTAATAAAAAACATACCACATGAAACAAAATCAAGTGGCAATATGTACATACAGCACGTATTTTTTTAAATTTAGTACCAGGAAAAAAACCAAATTATTAAAATAATTACCTAATCTGGTTATCGTTTACAGGCGCAGAAGTAGTAACAGGCGACTGCTGTTGCTGCTGTTGTTGTTGTTGTTGCTGGGGTTGAGAAAGAAGAAGCTGTGGGTTGTTGACTAGAGGAAGGAGTTGCGGATTTTCTTTCAACAGAAGTTGAGGGTTGTTGAGGTAAGTCTGCGGTAAGAAAGACTGCTGCTGCTGTTGAGTGAAGAAAGGCTGTTGCTGCGACTGTGGGAACTGCACGATTGAGGACGGCTGATTGAAGGACAAGAAATTCTGGAAAGGTTGCCTCTGAGGGAAACCTCCGTTCAGGAGTCCAGAGTTTTGTGAAAAAAAGTTGGCTGATCCATGAATCTGCAAACGAAAAACAACGTAAAGCCTTTTTCAATCTCGGGAGAGGTCTTGGAATTATTTCCAGCATAGCTAAAAATTTACACAAATTCCCTTTATTTTTTCTATAACCTTATTTCACTAGGGACATTAAATTTAATTTCTGACGATTCATTGTGGAGTAGGTACCTGTCTTGTTACGGGTGGCCGAGGAGGAACCAATCCGATGTCATCAAACCGGAGTCGTCAATCATTGGGGTAGGTTAGTGGTAGAAAGGTGGGGCAAGGCTGGGTAAGGGGGACACAATATCATACGGGGAATT
>Ga0194135_10002018_pt1 | contig 12283 bp, 9 predicted proteins | sample LitLau_LLRF_2013_FD_134024 | JGI IMG/M metagenome (GOLD analysis project Ga0194135, IMG submission 134024) | Freshwater sediment microbial communities in response to fracking from North America - Little Laurel Run_MetaG_LLRF_2013 (version 2) | ecosystem: Environmental > Aquatic > Freshwater >... | reverse complement strand
GTTATAAGAAAAAGAATGCAGCAAATGGTAGCTATTTGTTGTTATCCGACCGACTCAAATACAAAAGTAATCCGATCCGACTACTCGACTACAAATCATCCGACCGACTCGACTACAAGTTATCCGACCGACTCAAGTTTTTTTGCATGTACAACAAATAGCTACCATTTGCTGCATTCTTTTTCTTATAACAATCAAGAGAAAAATATTCCACGGTTGACCCCCAAAATTCACAACATCACACAAAATTAAATGAAGTTATTGAATAAAAAATATACTTTTCTTCGTTAAACTTCATCATCATAATATGTTTTGCTGCATCACTAACTGATTTATAAAACGACCACACTCTACATGGTTTCATGATAAAAAAATTAATAGCAAGCACCAATGTAATCAGAATGATAAATCTAACAAGAATTCATTTACAGAAAATATTACTACTTTGGTATTTTCAAAACTTTAGTTGGTCAAGTAAGTAATTTTAAGTGAATAAATTCGGTTGGGAATTTGAGAAATGGGCGGAATGCAATAAGGTGCTTCCCTTTAAATTAGAGCAACATGAGAGTACACTAGAAAAACCGAAGGACTGCCTGTCGGGTTGAGCTGATGGGTAACATGAAGCTTGCATCGTACCATTCTTCTTTATGCGTCTGCTATCACATGGTTCACCACATGATTCAGCTTTGTTTCCTAATGTTGAAGAGACACTCATTTTGCATGAATATGATTAACAACTAAAATAACAAAATGATGTAATGAACTACAATTTATTAAATCAGTGAAGTCATTTATATTCCAAAAATTACATTTTGTCCTCCCTAATCAACCATACAGACACGACAGGTGTGCTTGAGAGCTTTTGATTTTGTCGTGACGACAAACTCCCTTTTATATCGTTATATATAATTCTTCTTCCGTCGTCAAAAAAAACCGATGTATAATGAGAAACTGATTGATGCTGATCGTTATTAACTTTCGCTTTTTCACTCCTCTTATCACTCTCTTCCGTATCATTGTCTACATTACCAGTCGCGGAATGGTATAATGAATAGGCGTATAGTCTATAACGGTAGGGGCCCAACTGATACGTTTCTTGCAAAGTGCGCTCTGTAGTTTCAGTTCCTTGCAACAAGGCAAAGAAAAATATATCTGGATAGCCGTCAGGGAAATGAAAAGACACAATGCAGTCACCTAAACAAGCTCTGCACCTTCCCTCTTGGGTACTTGAACATAAAGTAACTTCAGAAAACAGTGAAGTTATGAAAGAAGCACTCGTCGTGTAAATATTTCCAGGATTTCGCCAATCTGAGTCAGCGTTATTTTCAGAAATGTCATTGTCTTCACGAAAATTGGGACAACTTCGCCTGGAACACTTCTTGACGCGCAAGAATTTCACCCAAGGAAACAAAGGTTCCAAACCATGGTCTCGCTCATCACCTGGGAGCAATCACAGACAGTTTTTACCAGTTTCAACAGTTGTTTTGTGCAAAGAAATGGACGTTCATATTACCTAACATATTCACAAAGCCTCCAGAGCCGTTCAGTGGATTTTTTAACACTCTATTCCACCAATATAACTTTGCTTCACCAATATCCCCATCCATGATCATTTCAATTACACGTATTACGGTATCAGTGATTGGAAATTCAGCGACTTTACTCGAAATGAAATCCCTCCCAGCAGTAGTGTACCTCCATAAAGCTTGTAAGATCATCAATGACCCATCTATGTTGCATGTATAGCCCAGGCTGTATTTTTTGTTTTCATAAACAGCGTTTCCACCACCAGGAATAAATTTTAATTGGTACAGATTTGATCGCTGCACTGGATGGGGTTTTCCGGGGCGCTTAAAAACTTCTTCATGCGCCTCTGGACTGCCTCTTCGTCTTTGTCTGCCTTGTTGAGATGCTCTTGGCGACTTATGCATCTTGTGTTGCAGTTTTTCATCTTCCATTTTCAACAGGTATTTCTTGCATCCACCTGTAATTTGAAAGCAAAGAGTGCTTGCATAATGTCAAAGGTTGTGAATAGGAGGATTGCACCAGATATGGATATTTTACCAATAGAAAAGCTTGCTTGGTCTCTAGCAAATCTTCCAGGTGGCTTCCTGTGCGATTCCTTATGAAACACAGATTTCAATAAGTTGTGATGACATTCTGTAAACCGAATAAAATCTTAGACAGCAGACTCATTTTTACAAGAAAGAATATTTCATTATAAGCACCTATGGCGTTTGTCGTATCCTCCTCCACAGGTAACCCAAACAGTTTGAATACAAGCTTAGTCAGAATTGGATAGTACGGTATAATATGAACCTATGCAAATCACAAACAATTAGCAGGTAGTAGATGGTAAAGTGTATAACTTCAGAAACATTAAATATAAAAAAATCTAATAACCATAAGATATTTGGCAGCCTCATCACTGTGGTACGGGTTTCTTCTCATTTCATATTCCTTTACTTTCTCTGTTGGTAAACAATCATTACTTTCGGCTACCTCCTGGTACACAAAGTTTCCAAACTGTCCCCACGGGCTTCTCTTCCAGAAAGGTTCTCCTAGAATTCCTTCAAAAGTCGGCTTGAATGTCTCAAAGCTGGAATACCCTGTAAAGCAAAGGCCACGGAATTATATTGTGTACATTATCAAGACTTATTGTTTGTTAATACATACCTTCATCTAGTTTTCGAGTAGGGGTGTTCATATTATTCAGGACTTCTCTTACTTTATCAGTGAAGTACACAGATTTAGTCAGCAAAAGAATATCTCTTATTCTTCTGTAAAAAGATTCTATGCTACTGCTGTTTAACATAACATGTCTGAAATCCTTCAATGTAGCGGTTATTTCCGTTGAGTTGGTAGAGTCCCGGTAAAACCGATTCAAGTTAAATTTTAAAAAACGATGTGCATGGACCCTGCATACATGGATACAGAATGAAGTGGTCTTCAAGTCATAAATTGAACTAATTGCTGCATTCCACAGTTTCCACATGTACTGGGTCGTGTCGGTTCGTTGGAAAACGTGTAGAAGACTCGCGAGAAGAGGCTTACTAAAATCAATTTCCGCTCTTCTGCAACCATATGATCTTCTAGTGTCGTTAAAAGTTGCTTTGTACCTTTCGAACAAAATATAATACATAACAAAACAATGAAGTATCCAATAAATTACTAGAAACATACGTTTCCATGCAGAACAAGAAACACTGGGAAATCGACGAAAAAGTCTGTGATGATGTTGCGAATTCAAAAACTGGAACTCCAGACACTCCTTTTGAAGGACATTTAACAAATATAGTGTAATAAAATGGATTTCTTTCATCAAATGGAGACTGCAAACCGCTCATCAGATTGGCTGTCCCATCCACAACAATGAAAAAGTTTGGAAGTGCAAGACTAAGCTTGTGGTAAAGAAGCAGTGAGTCATACGCGAACATAGTCATTTGAAAAGGAAGAATTGAAATTGACTGCAAAAATCTGGAAAGAATATACGGGCATAGTTATGAGACAAGATTGATTTTGCACGAGTTAATTTTTTGGATTTTGCTAACCCAGGTAAAGCTGACGACTGATACAAGGATTTTTGTACGTGGAAAGTACAAACTAGGTCCGTGAATTTGTCTTGAGACAAGTCTCCGTATTTTGATACCAAAGCTTCGGCTTTTGCAGTTTGCAGCACTTTCAGCGTTCGTATTTCGTCCAAAGTCCCGCACCGGAGTAAATCTTGATCTGCTGCAGCAAGTAGTTTTCTTTCGACTTGTAGCGGTGTCTCAATTAAAAGCCGCTTTTGCATTTCTTTTCTGTTGTTACCACTCAACTCCCTACTATTTTGACTGCCATCGTGTTCCAACTTCTTAGAATTAAGCTTGCTGTTGTGTAATAATAAAGAAACTTTTTATGTGTATTCAGAATAGCTACATTTAAATAGGAGTTGTACCTGAAGTCAACGCTTATATATTCTGCATCAACTGGTACTCTGTTGATTTTGAAACAGAAAGATGGTTTGCAAATATGGTTTGAACACGTAGCATACAGCACAATTTGGTTCTTCAACTTCAACACGTCATTTTTCAACTGAAAATCTTGCAGGATCTTCTTTTTGGTGAAAACCAAAGTGCAATAAGGGTTTGTTAGTCTGAAGTATTTTGCAATCACGTTATGTCCAAACTTGGGAACAAAAAACACTTTTGAGACATTTTTCGACCCTTTTTGGAAATCATGCAAGGTGATGCTTTCACGATTGCAATAAGGTGAAATCTCAGAATACGGTATTCTTATCTGGAATGACGAAGGGACAGTCTTCAAGAAAGAGTTCATTTTTCTTAGTACTTCGTCTTTGTTCAACTCTTCATTCACCTCCTCCATCTCTTCCTCTTCTTCGTTGGACTCCCACAAATCAGAATCGGAAGAACTGCTGTTCGCCTCCTTATGCATGCCTTTCTGCAGCTCATAATTTTCGAACCAGTGTCGTTCGGCGTTTTCGAAGTTGGAATCATGATCTTGTGGTTGTTTAGTTATTGAGGTTGATGGTTTAGCTGTCCAGGTAGATGGTTTAGCTGACGAGGTTGATGGTTTAGCAGTCGAGCTTGGTAGTTTAGCTGTCGAAAATTGTGGTTTTCCTGTCAAAGTTGGGGGTCTAGCTGTCGAAGTTGGGGGGTTAGCTGTCGAAATTGGGGGGTTAGCTGTAGAAGTTGGTGGGTTAGCTGTAGAAGTTGGTGAGTTAGCTGTCGAATTTGGGGGGTTATCTATCACAGTTGAAAATCCATGTTCATCGCTTTTGTTGACCGTCCTATTCTTCAAGTCTGACTCCCATACATTGGGTTGCTGCTGAGAGGTGTGTTTGCCGAAGAGTGAAGAAGCTTGTGGTGATAGGAATAGTTTTCCTTTCAAGCCTTTATTACTATTAATTTCATCATCATTAAGTGATATCCCAGATATACCAGCAGACAAGTCAGAGTCACCAGCGTTTGATACTTTAGTCGATTCAAATTTTTTCTCTTTTGTACCTGCGAAAATGTTGATGAGAAATATTTGTGAAAATAGGTTCATTTGGAATATTAACCAGTACTTAATCTCAAAAATAAGATACCTACCAACTTCATGGGTCAAAACAACTTCCTTCCTGTCCAGCTTGCTTCTTTCTGAATTCTCATAGGGTGATTCTAATTCAGTTGTACTCAGTAAACGGGTAGTATCCTTGGATGTCTGTTTCAGGTTTCCATAAATTGATAGATGCGAAGGAAAATTCATTTTGTTCTTTAGTAGCCAATCCATATTTGTCGCATCTTTACCTTCAAATGTTATTATATTGAGGAATTGTAGGAAAAAAATTTATTCAAATCGATGCATTGATACCTTTTTCACTCTCTGAATCCCACGTGCCATCGTCTTCGTAATGTTTTTTCTTCAAAAAAACCAACACTTTCGTTTTTTCATTTGATGGTACTTCGAAAGACTTGTCCGGTCGGGAAGTTTCGATACAAAAGGGACACTCAAATGGGGAGTCTGTGTCAAAGTCCAACCCGTTGATACATACCAAGTGATACCATTCATCGCATCTGGTCATAAAAAACCTGAAATAAGAAACTGACAAATACCCTGAAAAAATCTGTGTACTTACACGTCGCAGCAGACCATGGTAGGATCTATACCTTCCTCGTACAGTTTTTTACAGACACAATAAAGGGGTCCTTTTACTTCGTCACGAGAGATTGACATATACGGAGTTTCTTTAGTGCACATTTTCTGATAAATAAACTGGGAGTGATAAAGTACAATTATTTCTCAGATCTAGTTAATCATAACTAAAATAATTAGAAAAAATAACAGAAGGCTAACTTACTTTAATTTTTCGTAGATTTCGATCCCATACATCGAACAGGAAATAACGGAGTAAAGCTTCATTGCGTCCAAATAGTCTAAGTGATAATTTACCCCAGATGCACTGAGAATCTTTCCAATGAGTATTTCGCAACCGTCTCCGATCATTACATGACTCTTTTGAGAATGCAACTGCTACTGACTCAACATTTGATCCATCTTGAAACCACGTTAATACATCCAGGTAAGTCTTAAACGTGTTGTCCATGTTGTGAAGACTGACTGAAGATTTCCCGAACCTATTTTCAAAAAAACAGACACATTTTTATTCACAAAATGTAAGAAATCGAGAGCTGTGCTTTTAAACATTACCTTAAGACCCAGTTGTATTATCTGCTACCTGCAAGGAACTCAAAAGAGAGCAATGAATCCGTTGAGAACTGCTCCACGATTTCAAAGTATTCTTTGGTAACTTGTTCTTCTCCGTATAGAGCGTACAGAATTTTATCTATTGGATGGGTGCATGCACCTTTATGTACGCTTCTCCTCAACTGCTCCAGTTCCCTCATGTGCTTTAAAGAATTGTTCTGAAATTTATTTCGGTATCTAGCAGCACGTATAAATGATCTTTCCCTAGAAGATCTGCTTCGTTTTGAATTCATGTAAAGTAAGCTTCGCTTATCTTTCTTACAATAATGAGACTTCTATTGGTCTACATGACAGTTCTTCTCCTGTAGAATAGGAGGTACGACTAGTCATATCTGAGCGAAGTTTCTCCTTTTATACCTCTTAAGATTGCGGAGCTTTTCGATCATCTTATCGTTTCGTGATCAAGTGTAATCGTAGTATAATACACTAAAGCTTATAAAAGGGAATAAACGTGCATAGTTGTTCATCATTCCTCCTTCAACTTCAGGAGAAGACCTATACTTTCTTGCATTGAAATGCTGATACACTTTCTTATTTTGTTGCTAAGTCCTGTGGGGCTCTGTGAGAAAACATTACGTCCCCTCACAGTTATTACTAAAGGGGCATTTTTGCGTGAAATTCCTGGCGTTCTAGTTCACAGTAGTAGTGAAATGATTCTGGAACCAATACCTGATATTCCCAGTTTTGATTTTTTATCAGATATGGAGTGTGTAGATTGTTTGGAAGCCATTACGAACACTTCGTTAGCGAATGAAAAGGCTATAAATGCCACATACGACCTAATTGCATCATTAGGAGCAGTTTTTAGCTACCGTGGAATTGAATATTCTCTCCCCGAGTATATTTTTCCAGACCCTTCAAAAACTTTAAAACGAGCTGAACAGGCCGATGAAGTGGAGTCAATGCCAAATAGAGAAGAAATAGATAGAGTAGGTGGCCAGTTGTTCAAAAGCATTGTCAAGAGAATTAGGGGTAGAGATATCATTAGCAATATGACAGAAAGCAATTCTCGAACAGTAAGATCTGCTGCAGTAATATCTCAAATAGTTTCTCCCATACTTCAGCACCTAGGGTCGAAGCTTTTTTTACCTAAGAATGGAATTTTCCAACTACTTCTTAGACTTGCCTCAAGTAAACCTGATTCTTTACTTAACTTTGCATTATCCCCGAAGTTCTTAACTAAAGTGACGACAAATTCCGTACGAGGTTTTCGAACATACTTTGAAGCTGAGAGGCAGGCAAAACAGAGCTATGATATCCTGAAGACAGAGGACAAAGTAGACTTCTTACAACAAGTCTCCACAGAAGGAAATAAAAAATACGACGACAGTTATAAAGAAGTTTTCAATTATTTATTCAGAATTGTGGCAGATTTGTCCGTACACATGCATCAGAGTGCTAATACCATATTTCAGAGTCAGAGGCAAATAGGGCAAATAGTGAATTTGAATAACATGCTTACCCAACAACTCCTTCATCATAACGCTCTACAAGCATGTAGAGATGGAACAATTTCAACAACCTTCTTACCTCCTTCTTTACTTCAAAAACGAATATCAGATTTGCGTGAAATCCTTCCTCTAAAAATGGAGTTTGTGATTCCGTTCAATGACATACACCGACTGTATAGTCTCAAGAATACAAAGTGCCATTTTGATGTGGATGGTGGCATAATTGAAACCATTATTCCGACCAAGAGGGTTGATGAAAATTTCAAATTTTTTTCTTTCGAGTCTCTTCCATTCGCATGGCACAACAAGACATGTACCATCAACATAGAATCGGGATACGTAGCCTTCGATACAGTTCAACGGCAAACTTATCCTATCCGTCATGACGTAGGAGACCTCTGTCAACCTACTGAAGGCAAATTATGTCTGATAAATGAGGTTTTAAATATTTACCTTTACGACACATTATTATCCCTTATTACGACAATTATATTTATCCCTTATTATGTTTCAATAATTACTTTTGTAAATCATAGATGACAACTGGTGGATGGGAAGATGACTTATGCGTTCGAACGATGCTTGAAGGTGGAACCGCGGAAGACGTAGATAAAGCCTGCCAACTAAAATGTGTGGAATCCCGAAGACTCATTTCCACACGTCTCGATGAAGTTACGTTCATTCTAGCCCACTTGCCTAAGGAAGGAGCCGTAGTTCATTGTGAAGGATTTCCAGACACACTTATTGTTCATGATTTTGACACTGGGGCATTCCGTGTCACACTCGCACCACATTGTGAAATACACGTAAACGGAAAGGTGAAAACAGGGTTATATTTTGCCAATTCATTCGGGCCTGATGACTTCGTCAAATTCGCTATCTTTATTTTTACCCCATAGATTGTATCTCGAGCCGGAAGGAAAACTGGAATTCGCCTGGACTCTCCCATAACGGTTCAACATTTGATACCGTCTCACTGGACACACTTGGACAAGTGGGTGGTGTACGATGACACTTCTTCTTCGGAAATTACATTTAAAAATATCTCACAGTTTTTAGATGACGATTGGATGACCAATACGTACAAAACAGTTGTAGATAATGTCTCCATTCAGGTTATTCTTCAGGTTACATGGATGAGTTTGCATTCAATTCTGATAGCGTACTCTTTGTATAAAGTTCACATACTTGCGTTTCTAATAATGAGTAACATTGGGCAAACTGAGGGAGCTGCGTTAGGTGTGTGTCAAAATATTGATGATGTGTATATATACTTATACGCAATTCTCGGATTACTTCTGGCATTATTTTGCCCCCAATTTTTGGGAGGAATTAAATCTAAGTTGGGACACTTTTGGAATATCAACGTTGATAGAGCTGCAATTCGGAAACTCGAAGAGTCAAATGATGTTAAGGATTCTGAATTATAAAAATGTCTATTAGTAATATTAATTAGAGTATCGATTGGCATTTCATCTTTAAACTTTACCCTTATTTTGGACGTCTAAACTTCGCAACCAGTAGAATAATAAATCTTTTGATCAGTCACAGGAGTTTAACGCGTTGATCATTGTTTTCATTCCGTATTCATAAATATGACCGTGCACAAGCATTATATGAACCACTTATGAAGAAAAACATGTAAGACTTCCAGAGCTAAGACCAGAAGCTCTTGGTGCAGAAGCAAAGAAAAGTGTTAAGTAATAATAAACTTTGATTCTGTGTAGAGTGTGAAACTTATCGCATTCATTCAACAATCTAGTGTTCAAGTGTAGTCTATCCGTGTCTTTTCTTTTGAAGTGTTCATTCATACCGCAGCAGAGCAATATTTCGACAGCAAAGTAAATATATCATTAACATCTTATGGTTTCAAGGAATCCAGAGTCAAAGTTAATATTGCCGAAAGGTTGCACAGTGAACGCAATTTAAAGTTTTGGTGATTAGTGTCAGTTATGTACTCATGCAGAACTTAATCAATAATTATTGTATAATTAATGGATGGATACAAGTAATGGAAGTTAACTCAGTCAATCTTAACGAGGCACCCGTTTCTGAGTTTGCTTTGAATGAATGGGATGAATTTTGCCATAAGCTACGTAATGTTTGGTAAATTGAGTCTTAAGAACCCATTTCACGACCCATAAGCATATGACCAAAAGATATGAATATTATCAAGTAATAACTGTCTGACGATAAATCTGGGTGTGAAAAATTATGGATTGATAAAAACCAATCTTTAAAATTTTATGAACACCGCCGTCTTATCTTGGTTTCGTAATTTTTGTATAGTTGTATAATATAACCACTATAATTAAAAAGTTGTCTTGCGTAAGTGAATTGAAGTTTATCCCATACAATTTCATCATCATATTTTTGTAATGGACTTGAGAAAGGGAATAAACATGATCCACAGAACCCACTATAACTGTTCTGATACAACAGTAATATGTGTTAAAATGTTTCAGATCACCCCCAAAAAAACGTCATTACTAATCCTGCTTCCTTGAAGTGAACCTACACATTAAAGGCCTGAAAGATTCTGCCTTTGGGATTATAAGTTAGTTTATCATTTCCTGAAAATTAAATGGATTAAAGTAAATTCAAGTCCAATTTTATTCTCTCCTTTAATGATAAGTGTTGGAGGATCTTAACTACCCAATATGATGTGAGTAGTAATAATCTTATGGTTGTTTAATATTGTTTTGTTGTTTGTTCAACTTAATCAATTATCTGATAACAATCATTTCAGCAATATTTGGAGGATATTACTCATCTTAAGTGTGGTTACATTCGGAACTCAAGCCGAAGTCTTCGTTGGGGTTCCTAGTATGCAGTTTGTTTACGATGAACAAGTTGAAATTGGGTTTGAGTTTCTACTGGACACCAAAACAACGCGTCTTCATGCTGCCCCTGTTTCCTGTCATTTGCAAAAACTTCTGCGAAACCAGTACTGTGAACGATTTAATTACTTTATTCACGTTTTGAACCAAATTGAAGAGGAAATTTTAAGATTGATTCATAGCTTTTCATGGTTTACGAAAAACAAAAATCGGCAATTAAAGTACACACATATCGCATCATTAGCCATAGATTCAGGGACTTTAGACTCATTGAAAGAGATTTATAAAAACACAAAGGAGCAGCTAAATGTTGGTAACAGTTATCCTGATCTGAACTCGGCAACTTCTTCTGTTTTAATACAAATAGTATACAGAATCACCAAGCTTAACGAGATCAGCCGACTATTTTCATGCTGCCAGTCAGGTTCCATTGAAGTTTTACCTGTTGAATTTAATGAATTCAAAACTATCCTTATGTCGTTTTTACCTACTGACAAAGTTATGTTTCAACTAATTCAAAACTTTGGAATTAACGAGTTAAAGTGTTCATTAAAAGAAAACTCAATTCTAATGACCTTCAATCTTCCTGTTTCGAAAGATGAGAGCTTGCATCATGTGTACGAATTCAATAACAGTCATGAACGCAGCTCATTTTATATGAAAGAAGATGAATCGAACTATACACGAGTAGTGTGCAACAAAAAATTATGTTTCAAAAGTCATGTTTTCAACGCTTCTGAAGTATGTACAGTGAGCCTTGAATCAGACTCCAGTCGAGTAATAATGACTTGTCCTGAAGACGGTTCTAAAATTGATGCATACATTTTAATCATCGGATCGCTTAGTTTAGCTTTGGTTGGTGCCATGCTGTTATCCTTTATGTTTGTTCTTCGCAAAATCCAAGTTTTAGAGCAAAATTTTCAATATCCACTTCGTAATCTTCGTGATGCGAATGAAGATGGAAGTCTTCGTCAATATTCATTACCAAGTAACAACTCACCTGTTCTAGGATCTTCTATCCCTTCCACCACATCTACTTTAAGAGAGTCTTCGACTTAATAATTGATAACAGATTTTTAAAGCACAGCTATTATATTCACATTGTTTATTCATTAATTCTTAATCGAATAATAAAATTTGTGTACTGTAATTGATTTTCTTGTTTCCTTAGGTGTCATAAAATTTTTTTTAACATTCCATTCTACCTCTAAAATTGTTACTTCTAAACGTTCTCATTAAATGCACCTCTGTTTCTCATGAAAATGGGGATTCGATTAAATTCCTGGAGTGGGTGCATAAATCCATAGTATTCAGGAATATCTCCATTTTGGTGGGCTACTCTCATGTAAAACAACGGATCAATCTCATTTACATGCTTGTCTTTATCTAAAATATAACTTCCTGAGCGAGAAGCTTCCCGGAGTCGTAAGCACAATGCAGCCAAGCCACCCATTATGAAGAGAAGGCAAATTGCAGAAATTAATACAATTCCAAAGAGTATATCCTCAGAATCGTACTTAAAGGTGCCAAATGGACTGTCATAAGTTTCCAATTCGGAGGTAGGCTTAGATGCTGCAAGAAATAATGTATATGGCAATACAGTTCGCATACTTTTGTCGGCAATTAAAATTAAATTACCAGGGTTCAATGTGCCTTCAGTGTGGCCTTTGGAGGAAGGAGAAGTTGATGTCGGTGGATCATGAGGAATGGCAGAGGATGATTCCGTATCAGTCAATTCTGTCT
>Ga0194135_10002017_pt1 | contig 12286 bp, 10 predicted proteins | sample LitLau_LLRF_2013_FD_134024 | JGI IMG/M metagenome (GOLD analysis project Ga0194135, IMG submission 134024) | Freshwater sediment microbial communities in response to fracking from North America - Little Laurel Run_MetaG_LLRF_2013 (version 2) | ecosystem: Environmental > Aquatic > Freshwater >... | reverse complement strand
GCTGCCCTGGAAGGCGAGCACCTGGAAGTCGTGCTGGATGCCTTGGATGTCCAGGCTGAAGTGGGTCTGGTCGGCCGGGCTGAACATGGGTCGCTCCTTGACGTGTTGCGGCTAAGTCCATTAGCCGAAGCGCTGCGGGGCCGAGGCCACGCTTAGGACGCGCTGTAACGTAGCAAGTTGCAACTCGTCACGTTTGTAGGAAGTGTCTGAAATACCGACCGATCAGCCCGTTCCATGACCTCCTTTATCTCACCGCCATCCGGGTGCTGAGGGTGCTGGAAGGACAGTTGCGAATGCTCATGTGGCGACTGATCGGTGGGAGCCCTCGGCATACCCTGCCCCTCAAATCGCGGTCACCGAAAATTCCTACAACTCGCGTCCACTTGCATCACCTTGTCCCTCCAAGGCGATGCCCTTAAGGTCTGGGGGTCATTGCAAATTCAGTGACAGGGCGTAGGAACCCTTCGATAACCCTTGGCGCATAAGCGCCCGTCTGATTGCGGAGCATCTGTCGCATCCGTAAGATCAGCCGCGGCGGCCGTGCGCGGGCACGCTTCGGCGTGGCCGAGTCCAAGGGTATTCGGTATTCCTACCCCGCGCGCGGCTGCCACCCAAGCCCGTAGGAAGGCCGTTGGCAGCTCTCATGCCTACCCGGAGCTCGATCAAATGAAAAAGGTCAAACCCAACAAACCTGACACATCTACGACGGAGCGCAGCTCTCGTCACATGCCATTGACCAGCAACGACTACAACATCCCCGCCCTGCTGGTGGACACCCAGGCCCCGCTGGACGCGCTCCACGAGGCCGCCGCCCACCGCATCCGCGCGGCCACCCAGTTGCTGGAGAACATCGCCAGCCACGACAACCTGCAGAGCAACCCGGCCCTGCTCCAGGACTTCGCCCAGCTGTGCGTCATCCCCCTGCGCGACGGCTGCGACCTGCTGGACGTGCTCGGCCGGCGCCTGCAGGAACAACTGCTCACCTGAGCCTGATCCGGGACCGGCAACACCTCGCCGGTCCCATCCGGCGGCCCTGTGCGCCTACCCCCGCCGCCCCGTAATTGCAAAGCGACATTAGCCCATTTGTGCTAATCGACCCTCCCCCAGCCCGGGGCTATAGTGCCGAGCAACCACCCGCTCTCCCCCAACACCGCCGTTCTGCGGTGTCGGGAGCGGCTGCGCCGTTGAAAACACAACAACACCAAGGAAGAGTCATCATGAAACTCCAGTCCAGCCTCCGCCCCCTTGCCCTGCTCAGCGCCCTGGCCCTCGTCCTGGGCGGTTGCGCCATCGCCAAACCGAGCAACGACGATCTGAAGAATCGCGCCCAGATCACCCTCGGCAAGCCGGTTTCCACAGTCTCGAACGTGCGCAGCGACGCGTCCCAGACCTACTTCACCGCCAGCACCAGCGCCGGCGAATACAACTGCGTATTGCCCAGCGGCGGCATGGTCGCCTTCGCCACCATGGGCGGAGCGGTCGCGCTGCCGGCTGAGTGCAGCAAGCAATAAAGCGCTAGCCCCTGAGCAACCAGGTTCGCCGCGACGGGCTGCCCCGGTGTAGCAGCGGGACAGCGTCGGGCGAGCACCGCTCCTTCCTGAAAAGGTTCTGAATTGATGAAACCCCGTCTCTTCATGGTGACAGGCCTGGCCCTGCTCGCCTGTACCCTGATGGCCTGTGCGCCGCGCCAAGGGCGAACCCTGGACGAATACCCGCCGGTCAAGATCCCAACCGTGCAGTACCCCGAGGTCCCCTTCGACACCCAGGCCGCCCGCGCCGCCCTGCAACCGGGCACCGCCACGCTCACCGGCAAGTTCTGCATCGTCGGCAACGACGGCATCGAGGACAGCCGCGACGTCAAGATCTATCTCTACCCGGTCACCCCGCACTTGCAGGCCTGGCACAAGTTGCGTGCGTCCAAGCCCGAAGGCGCGCCGGTGAGCATGGCCCCCGAGGCCGTGGCCGTGCACCGGGTGACCCGCACCGACGGCAACGGCATCTTCCAGTTCACCGGCCTGCAACCGGGCCGCTACTTCGTCCAGGGCCAGGACATGGTGTACGGCACCAGCCGCTGGAACGAGTACGTGGGCACTGGCCAGAGCAACACCAACTACGGACCGGTGACCACCCACTACTACACCGAGCGCAGTTCGATCTCTTCGTACTCGGGGATGCTGGATGACTTCGTCGAACTCGCCAGTGGCGAGAACAAGAAGCTGACCATGACCAACTACCCCCTGCTTATCCCGTGCCGGACCTGGTAACCGCCGCGGGCGCCGAAGCCCTGTGGGCCGCCGCCAGCGGCGTCTCGCGCAGGGCTCGCAAGGTGCCCCGCAGTTCCACCGGGCGCACCGGCTTGGAGAGGATGGCGATATTGCGGTCGTGCAGGGCGGCGTGGATTTTCTCGATGTCGTGTCCGGTGATGATCAGTGCCGGCACTTCCCAGCCGCGCTGCCGGCGGATGCTGTCGATGCATTCGAGGCCCGAGGCCCGGGTGCCCAGGTCATAGTCGGCGACGATGATGTCGCAGTCGGTCAGCAGGTCTTCCCCGCTCGACTCGGCCTGGACCACGCAGCCCCAGCGTTCCAGCAACGCCGAGGTGGCCAGCAAGACGTTGCGGTCATCTTCCACCAGACACACCCGCAACCCGGTCAGCAAGCCGCTCTGCAACGCCTCGTCACGACCGTGCAAGCGCTGTGGCGCGGCCAGTTGCAGGCCGTGCAGGCTGACCGTGGTGCCGTGATCGACCCGCGAACGAATGGTCACCTGCAGGTCGGTCAACTGCCCCAGGCGCTTGACGATGGACAGGCCCAGGCCGACGCCTTCGACGTCCTTGTCCCGTACCTGGCGAACCCGATAGAACTCCTCGAAGATCTTCGGCAGGTGCTCTTCGGCAATCCCCCGGCCCTGGTCATAAATGACGATGGCCAGGCCCGCGCCGCGCCGGCGTACACCAATCAGCACCGGCCGCTCGGCGGCGTACTTGAAGCAGTTGGACAGCACGTTCTGCACCATGGTCGCCAGCAACCCCGGATCGACCCGCACCCAATGGGCGCAAGGCCGCAAGCGCAGTTCGACACCGGCCCAGCGCGCGGCCTCGGTGTTCTGGCGCACCAGGTCGCGCAGCAGCTCGCCCAGGTGCACGGTGTCGTACTTGGGCTGCACCCGCCCGTTGTCCAGGGTGTAGAGGTCGAGGATCGAACGGAACAATTGCGAAACGTTGAGCAGCGAACGGTCGATGTTGTCCACCAGGCGCCGCTCATCCACCCCCAGGTTGGCTTCGCGCAGGCAGGCGGTGAACAGGCCGATGGAGTGGATCGGCTGGCGCAGGTCATGGCTGGCCTGGGCCAGGAAGCGGGATTTTTCCAGGTTGGCGGCAATCGCCTGTTCGGAAGCCAGGCGGGTGCGCTTGAGCAGGATATGGGCGTACACCGGAATCACCGTGCTGGTGATCATCAGCATCAGCACCATGTAGGGCTGGGCCTGCCAATAGGGGGTCAGCAGGTAGACCATGAACAGCGCGACCTGCGCCAGCACGGTGGCGATCGCCAGGTAGCGCGAGCCGAAGCGCATGCCATTGCCCAGGTTGACCCAGACCATGACCGCATAGATCGGCAGCGCCCCCTCGCCGCCCACCACCAGGCCGTAACAGGTGCCGGTGTAGTCATAGACCATGCCCAGGATGCGCCGCGCCGGGTAGTGCCCGGGCCAGCGGGCAATGGCCATGCGCAGGATGATCGAACCGAGCATGAACAGGGCAATGTAGATCATCACCGGCACGTAGGGCTCGACCTGCTGCCCCGGCAGAAAACCGATCACGCTAAACCAGACCAGGGCGCAAGCGGCGACGATGATCCGCAGGGTGGCCTGGTCGAGTTCGCTGTCCTTCTCAACGTTCATGCGATCACCTCCTTGTGCAATCTGTGTGGCCGTGGTCTTTTGCCGCTCGGCCAAACCGCGTTTCGAACACGACCAGCGGCCCGTTACAACGCCGCGCGTCAAGTTAGCATGCGCGCAGGACTGGATGTTTCAAGGAGTTTCACGACATGACCTGCCGGATTATCGTCGCCGACGACCACCCGCTGTTTCGCGAAGGCATGCTGCGCACCCTTCAGCGCCTGCTGCCCGAGGCCCTGCTCGAAGAGGCCGGCGACCTGGCGGCGGTGCTGGCCCTGGCCCAGACCGGCGAGGAGCCGGACTCGCTGATTCTCGACCTGCGCTTTCCCGGCCTGACCTCGGTGAGCCTGATTGCCGACCTGCGCCGCCAACTGCCGCGGACCTCGATCATCGTGGTGTCGATGGTCGACAACCAGGACCTGATCGGCGAGGTCATGGCCGCCGGGGCCGACGGTTTCATCGGCAAGAGCATCAGCCCGGAGGAGATCGGCCAGGCGATCCAGGCCATCCGCGAAGGCGAGGTGGTGGTCAAGTACGCGCCTTCCGGCCTGCTGCTGCCGCTGGACGCCGGCGCCGAAGTGAGCCAGCTGACCACCCGGCAACAGGAAGTCCTGCGGCTGATCGCCCAGGGCAAGACCAACAAGGAAATCGCCCGGGAACTGGAGATCTCGCCGTTCACCGTGCGCATCCATGTGTCGTCCCTGCTGCATGCCCTCAAGGTGCCCTCGCGCGCCGCGGCCGCGGTGAAGTTCGCCGGAACCTGGTAAAGCGCGCCCCGGAATCGACCGCGGCCATTGGTCCCGGTAGCCCCTTTAATGCTGGGAAGCCCTGCGCAAATAAGGCAGCATCGGTCCTGGCACGCCTGAATAAACACCATGGCATTGGGTGGCAGACCAGGAACAGCGTGCTGGCGCCGCCGCCCTAAGCAGGAGAAAGACATCATGAATACGGATAAACGTGATGAATTGTTTGACCGGTTACAACACTGGTTCGGTGACTCGGAAGCCGCCAACTGGAACGAATACACCACCGAGCAGGTGGCCAAGGGCGTGCTGGGCGCCTTTACCCCGGCGCAATGGCAACGACTCGGCGAGACGCTGCTGTCCCGGCCCGAGTACTGGCAGCACCGCTGCGCGGTATCCCTGGGCGAGTTGCGAACCCCACCGGCCATCGCCTTGTTGAAACGCCTGCTGGCGGACTCGCCCTACCTGGATGTGCGGATCATGGCGATCTATGAGCTGGACTGGGCCGAAGCCGCCATCGAACCGCGCTACGCGCCCTGCATCCAGGAAATCATGGACAACCTCAGCGCCGAAGACATCGAACCGGAACTGCACAGCCTGCTGACCAAGGCCGAATCGGCCCGCCTCTGACGCCCCACCCCGGATGCCGGCCGCAGCCGGCATCCAACGCCCTCAACTGGGCACCCGCGACCTCAACGCCCAGCGCTCGAAAGCCTCGGTGGCCAGGGGCCGACTGATCAGGTACCCCTGCAGCGTGTCGCAGCCCCAGCTTTCCAGCAGGCGCAGGCAATGCTCGAACTCCACCCCTTCGGCCACCACCTTGAGCCCCAGCTTGTGGCTCATTTCAATGGTCGAGCGCACGATCACCGCGTCACCACTGGTTTCGTTCAGGTTGCGGATAAAGGACTGGTCGATCTTCAGCTCCTGCACCGGCAGGCGCTGCAACTGCGCCAGGGATGAATAGCCGGTGCCGAAATCGTCCACCGACAGGCTGATGCCGCAACCCCGCAAGCGCTGCAGCACGGCCAGGGCCTGCTGCGGATTGCGCATGATGGCGCTCTCGGTGATTTCGAAGACCAGCTGTTCGGCCGCCACCTGGTAGCGCTCCAGGCATTCGCTGACCCGGACTTCCAGGCCGTCATCCTCCAGGTCACTGGCGGAAATGTTCAACGACAGGCGCACCGGCAAGGCCCGGCGGTTCCATTCGGCCAGTTGGCCGATGCAGGCCTCGATGACCCAGGACGTCAGGCTGTGCATGCTGCCGGTCCGCTCGGCCAGGGGAATGAACTCCGCCGGCGACACCACGCCGAACACCGGGTGCTGCCAACGCAGCAGGGCTTCGGCCTGGTGCCGGTGATCCCGCTGCCGATCGAGCTTGGGCTGATACAGCAAGAACAGCTCGTCTTCGGCCGCGGCACGGCGCAAATCGCGGATCAGGCTGATCTGCCGCTGATGGGCCAGATCGCGGTCCTGCTGGTAGACCTGCAGGTAGCCGGGGTTGAGCGAGGCGTCGTGGCGCGCGATGGCCGCGCGGCTGATCAACTCCTCGGCGCACTGGCCGTCGGCGGGGTACACCGCCATGCCCATGCAGATCTGCCGCCGGACCTCGTCGCCGTGGATCCGTTGCGGCTGGCTCAACAGCTCATGCAGGCGATCGGCCACGGCAATGGCGCCGTCCAGTTCGGTGTTCTCCAGCAGCAGGAGAAACTCGCTGGCGGTGATCCGCGCAGCGGTATCGCCCTGGGTCAGGACCTCCGGCAACCGCCGGCTGAGCTCGCCCATCATCTGTTCCAGCCCTTCGCTGCCGAAGCCTTCGTGGATCGCCCGGTGATTGTCGATGCCCAGGTACAGCAGGACCACCTTGCGCCGGGCGGCAATGGCCTGGCCCAGGCGTTCGATGGCCAGGGCCCGATTGGGCAGACCGGTCAGGGGATCGTGCAGGGCATTGTGGGCCAGTTGCCGCTCACGGGTGGCAATGGCGCTCTGCATGGCGTTGAAGGCATCCGCCAGGACCCCGAATTCATCGCTGCGCTTGATGGCGACCGCGGCCTGATAGTTGCCGGCGCCGATGCGCCGGGCGGCTTCGGCCAGGTCCTCCAGAGGCCGCGAAACCCGCCGGGCCATCAACAGCGCGCAGACCAGGGACACCACCAGGGCCACCAGGGCGATCCACAGGAACTCCCGGTCCAGTGGCGCGAAGGCTTGCAGGGCCTGCTCCAGGGGGCTTTGCAGCAAGACCATGACCCGTGGATCGGCGGGGTCCCCGGTATTGGCCAGTTGCAGGGCCTGGTTGAGAAAACGCTGGCCATGGGCGTCGCTCAACGGCGGCAGGGACTGCCACAGCGGATCGCCGAGGGCATTGATGATGGGTGACCAGAAGAATTCCGGCTGGGTGCTGAACAGCTCGCCGGGGCGCTGGGCGTCGACGGTCAGGAACGACACTTCCAGGTTGCTCATGGAGCGCAGTTCCCGGGCGAACAGCTCGTCCATGGGAAACCCCATGACCACCCGGGCCAGGGGCGAGGAGGCCTGCACCTGCCCTTGCACCAGCAGGTAGGGACGGCCCTGGATCGCGACGAACAGCATGTGGGTGTCGTGACGCCAGGCCCGGCGCAGGGCCTGGTCATAGAGAAAAGGCCGGTCCCGGGCCACCGCCGGCAGGGTGCTGGCGATGACCCGGCCGTCGGGACTGAGCACGAACATCTCGCTGGAACGGATGCCGCCGCGGTGCTGGGCCAGGGCCGCGAGAATATCCACCGGCTTGCCACTGAGCACGGCCCGGCGGAACTCCGAGTCCAGCACCAGCCAGTCGACCCCGTATTGCAGCGTGCGCCCCCGCAGGTCCAACAGGCGCTCGAAGACCCGGGTGCCGATTTTCAATTGCTGCTGCGCCTGCTTTTCCACCGCTTGCGTGGTCGCGGTCTTGACTGCGAAATACACCGCCCCGATCAGCACCAACAGCAACAGCGCCAGCACCCCGACAATCCTTGCCTGAAAGGTCCGGCGCCACCTCATAGGGTCGTGCTCAGCGGTGTCGATCGCCCCTCGGGCCGGGAAGCTGGCGACACGGGTGACCACCGCCGAGCGCTGAAAAATCCATTCTTCATACCCATCCCTCTGAAAAGCTGAATGTGTGCGTCAAATAAATGCCAGTATCGAGCCGACATTCCGGTCGACCAGATTAATCCTCAAGTTGCGGAAGATCACGCAATAAAATCGGTGGTTACACAGTCATTTTATTGACAATCAATCTCCGTCAGAGTGGGCAAGAGTGCCATCGGTTCCCCCTCGACACGACTGAACCCGGCCCCCGGGGCGGTTTCCCCCGGGCTGAAAAAAGCTGAAACCTGTTGCCCATTGAAACCCGTCATGACCTGCCCCATCTAAGCTGCATAGCCCATCGCGCAGGAGCCTCCATGAGCGACCAGCAAGAATTCCCCGAAGATCCCCGCGACTACGTCGATCCGCAGCAGACCGAACAATCGAGTGCCCATGGCACCGGCCTGGCCCTGCCCGGACAGAACCTGCCGGACAAGGTCTACATCATCCCGATCCACAATCGGCCGTTCTTTCCGGCCCAAGTGCTGCCGGTCATCGTCAACGACGAACCCTGGGCCGAAACCCTGGAACTGGTGAGCCAGTCCGAGCACCACTCCCTTGCCCTGTTCTACATGGACACCCCCCCGGAAGATCCGCGGCACTTCAATACCTCGGCACTGCCGGAGTACGGCACCCTGGTCAAGGTCCACCACGCCAGCCGCGAAAACGGCAAGCTGCAATTTGTCGCCCAGGGCCTGAGCCGGGTGCGCATCCGTACCTGGCTCAAGCACCATCGTCCGCCGTACCTGGTGGAAGTCGAATACCCGCACCAGCCCAGCGAGCCCACCGACGAGGTCAAGGCCTACGGCATGGCGCTGATCAACGCGATCAAGGAGCTGCTGCCGCTCAATCCGCTGTACAGCGAAGAGCTGAAGAACTACCTCAACCGCTTCAGCCCCAACGATCCGTCGCCCCTGACCGACTTCGCCGCGGCCCTGACCTCTGCCACCGGTAACGAGTTGCAGGAAGTGCTGGACTGCGTGCCGATGCTCAAGCGCATGGAAAAAGTCCTGCCGATGCTGCGCAAGGAAGTCGAAGTGGCGCGCCTGCAGAAAGAGATTTCCGCCGAGGTCAACCGCAAGATCGGCGAGCACCAGCGCGAATTCTTCCTCAAGGAACAGCTCAAGGTGATCCAGCAGGAACTGGGGCTGACCAAGGATGACCGCAGCGCCGACCTGGAGCAGTTCGAGCAGCGGCTCAGCGGCAAGGTGCTGCCGCCCCAGGCGCAAAAACGCATCACCGAGGAAATGAACAAGCTGTCGATCCTCGAAACCGGCTCGCCGGAATACGCCGTGACCCGCAACTACCTGGAATGGGCCACCGCCGTGCCCTGGGGCGTCTATGGCGAGGACAAGCTCGACCTCAAGCACGCGCGCAAAGTGCTCGACCAGCACCACGCCGGGCTCGATGACATCAAGAACCGCATCCTCGAATTCCTCGCGGTGGGTGCCTACAAAGGCGAGATCAGCGGCTCCATCGTGCTGCTGGTGGGCCCGCCGGGCGTGGGCAAGACCAGCGTCGGCAAGTCCATTGCCGAATCCCTGGGGCGGCCGTTCTACCGCTTCAGCGTCGGCGGCATGCGCGACGAAGCCGAGATCAAGGGCCACCGCCGCACCTACATCGGCGCCCAGCCGGGCAAGCTGGTGCAGGCTCTCAAGGAAGTGGAGGTGATGAACCCGGTGATCATGCTCGACGAGATCGACAAGATGGGCCAGAGCTACCAGGGCGACCCGGCCTCGGCGCTGCTGGAGACCCTCGATCCGGAGCAGAACGTCGACTTCCTCGACCATTACCTGGACTTGCGCATGGACCTGTCCAAGGTGCTGTTCGTATGCACCGCCAACACCCTGGACTCGATCCCCGGCCCGTTGCTGGACCGCATGGAAGTGATTCGCCTGTCGGGCTACATCACCGAAGAAAAACTCGCCATCGCCAAGCGCCACCTGTGGCCCAAGCAGCTGGAAAAGGCCGGCGTGGCCAAGACCAGCCTGAGCATCAGCGACAGTGCCCTGCGCACGGTGATCGATGGCTACGCCCGGGAAGCCGGGGTGCGCCAGCTGGAGAAACAGCTGGGCAAGCTGGTCCGCAAGGCAGTGGTCAAGCTGCTGGACCAGCCGGACGCCAGGATCAAGATCGGCCCCAAGGACCTGGAAGCCTCCCTGGGCATGCCGGTGTTCCGCAACGAGCAGGTCCTGAGCGGCACCGGGGTCATCACCGGCCTGGCCTGGACCAGCATGGGCGGCGCCACCTTGCCGATCGAGGCCACGCGGATCCACACCCACAACCGCGGCTTCAAGCTCACCGGGCAATTGGGTGATGTGATGAAAGAGTCGGCGGAGATCGCCTACAGCTACGTCAGCTCGCACCTCAAGCAGTTCGGCGGCGACAGCAAGTTCTTCGACGAAGCCTTCGTTCACCTGCACGTACCGGAAGGCGCCACGCCCAAGGACGGCCCGAGTGCCGGGGTGACCATGGCCAGCGCCCTGCTGTCCCTGGCGCGCAACCAGCCGCCGAAAAAAGGCGTGGCCATGACCGGCGAGCTGACCCTCACCGGACACGTGCTGCCGATTGGCGGGGTGCGCGAGAAAGTCATTGCCGCGCGGCGGCAGAAGATCTTTGAGCTGATCCTGCCCGAGCCCAACCGTGGGCATTTCGAGGAACTGCCGGAGTACCTCAAGGAAGGCCTCACCGTGCACTTCGCCAAGCGCTTTGCCGACGTGGCCAAGGTGCTGTTCTAAATCCCTTCGCCGGCCAGCCGGCTCCTACAGGTTGTCCCGTGTAGGAGCCGGTTGGCCGGCGAACAGGCCATAACCGCCAACCTCCATCCCTGCCCCACACCGCCCATCATCTTCAGTTATGCTCGCCGTTCGTCACGAATGATCGGAGCTTCCTGACCCATGCCTGCACACCGCCTTCTTGCCTTGTTCAGTCTTGCCCTGCTGAGCGCTTGCGCCAGCCAACCCAAGCAAAACGTCAGCGTGGACAACCAGAACCAATGCCCCCTGCAATTGCACAACGGGCAAACCCTGACCCTGACCCTGCCGAGCAACCCCACCACCGGCTATCGCTGGGCCATCCAGGATTCGGCCGGCGGCATCCTGCGCAAGGTCAGCCCCGAGGTCTACAGCAACCCCGAGGACACCGGCCTGGTAGGCAGCGGCGGGCAGTCGACCTGGCGCTTCCAGGCCTTCGCCACTGGCCAGGGCCGGCTGTTGCTGACCTACCAGCAACCTTGGGCACCGGAAGAAGCCCCGGTAAAGGCCTTCGACTGCTCGATCACGGTCAACTGACATGGGCTGGCTGATCCTAGCGCTGATGGGCGCCGCCACCTTCATCTACGGGGTCAGCGTGCATGCCACGCTGCTCTGCCTGCTGGTCAAGCCGCTGCCGGTGCTGGCCCTGCTGGGCTGGCTGCACGATGCGCCGCCCGGGGACTACCGCCGCTGGATCATCCTCGGCCTGCTGTTCTCGGTGCTGGGGGACGTGCTGCTGGCCTGGCCTTCGGACCTGTTCGTGTTCGGCCTCGGGGCCTTCCTGGTGGCCCACCTGGCCTACCTCAAGGCTTACCTCAGCGATTGCCGACGCCCGGCGCTGTTGCCGCTGGCGGTGGCCCTGGCCATTGGCGGGGTGTTGCTGGCGATCCTGATCGCCCACGGCCTGGGCCCGCTGCTGATCCCGGTGATCGTCTACGCCCTGACCATCAGCGCCATGCTCTGGCGGGCCCTGGCGCGCCTCGGCTCGGCGGTGCCCACACGCTCGGCGGCACTGGCGGCGGTGGGCGCCTTGAGCTTCGCCTTCTCCGACAGCCTGATCGGCATCAGCCGCTTCGTGCTGGCCTTCGATGCCGCGCCCTACCTGATCATCATTTTCTACTGGCTGGGCCAGTGGGGCATCGCCGCTTCGGCATTCAGCCAGAAGCCGCGCTGACCTGCCTTCGCCCGCAGGCCGGTCCCTACAATCTGTAGGAGCCGGCTTGCCGGCGAACAGCATCACACCTTGTGTCGCCCTTGCACCCCTGAAGGCCCTGCGGGCCTTATCGCAGCCTGCGGCAGCGGCTACAATGCCGCCCTCTTTTTTATCGCCATCGCCGGAACCGCCGTGAGCAAAGAACCCGACCGTCTATTCGCCCAGCCCCTGGCCCAGGTGCCCGACTTCGCCTTCAACGAGGATGTGGTGCGGGTGTTCCCGGACATGATCAAGCGCTCGGTGCCGGGTTACCCGACCATTGTCGAAAACCTCGGCGTGCTGGCGGCGCAGTTCGCCCAGCCCCACAGCGTGCTCTATGACCTGGGCGCCTCCCTGGGCGCAGTGACCCAGGCCCTGCGCCGCCATGTGCGCACCGACGGTTGCCGAGTGATCGCCGTGGACAACTCGGCGGCCATGGTCGAGCGCTGCCGGGAATACCGCAACGGCCAGGATTCGATGTTCCAGGAGCTGCTGCCGGTGCAGGTGGTCGAAGGCGACATCCTGGCCCTGGAGTTCCAGCCGGCCTCGGTGGTGGCCTTGAACTTCACCCTGCAATTCATCGCCCCCGAGCAGCGCCTGGC
>Ga0194135_10002016_pt1 | contig 12292 bp, 8 predicted proteins | sample LitLau_LLRF_2013_FD_134024 | JGI IMG/M metagenome (GOLD analysis project Ga0194135, IMG submission 134024) | Freshwater sediment microbial communities in response to fracking from North America - Little Laurel Run_MetaG_LLRF_2013 (version 2) | ecosystem: Environmental > Aquatic > Freshwater >... | reverse complement strand
GTCACCGCCAGTCTGTGGCGCCGGGAGCTGGCCGCCAGTACCGCGATCGGCGACGGCGTGGCGCTGCCCCATGCCCGGCTCGCCGAACTGGACGGCATCCACGCGCTGTACCTGCGGCCGCAGAGCGCCATCGCCTTTGCCGCTCCCGACCAGCAGCCGGTGAGCGATATTCTCGTGCTGCTGGTGCCCGCCCCCGCCGATCAGCAGCACCTGGACTTGCTGGCGGACACGGCCCGGCTGTTTTCCAACCCGCGCTTTCGCCAGGCCTTGCTGCGCTGCAAGGATGGGGTTCAGGTCAAGCAGCTGTTCGATCACTGGTAGTGTCAGCGTCGCCGAGCGGGCGCGGCGAGCGACGGACACAGGGCATCGTCAGAGATAGCCCCAAGCCACCGACTGTCGCGCCGCGCAAGATTTCCTCTATTGGCGGTTAGTCCACTCATCCATTAACGTTCATGGCACCTCTGGCAGCTTGCTGCTGGAGGGGGTGCCTATCCTGCGCTTGGCCCGGTACCCAGATGGCCGTTGAAACCACTCACCGTTCGAGCCATTCGAGTGATTATGAAAGAGCGACAGCTGCCGCCCGCATCCCCCGGTGGCCGGCGACCGGGCAACGGCCGCTCCGGTCGAGAACCTGCCCGATCCCCTTCCCTGTTCGCCTTTGCCCTGCCGCCCTTGAGCCTGATCTGCTGTGCATGGCTGGCCGGCTGCGCGGTCGGGCCGGACTTCACTCGCCCCGAACTCGCCGCAGACGCCGGCTACAGCGCCACGCCCCTGCCCGCCAGCACGGCCTCGGCGCAGATCGCCAACGCTGGCGCGGCGCAGCGTTGGGTGGCCGGCATGGACATCCCCGGGCAATGGTGGACGCTGTTCCGCTCCCGGGAGCTCAATGACCTGGTGGAGGAAGCGCTGCGGGCCAACCCGGACCTGGACGCCGCCCAGGCCGCCCTGCGTCAGGCCCATGAGCAGCTGTACGCCGAGCAGGCTTCGCTGTTTCCGTCCCTCAGCGCCTCGGCGTCGAAAACCCGGGAAAAAGCCTCCGCCGCCAGCGCCCTGGGCACGAGCGGCGCGGCGGCGGCCGGTGGCTCCTCCGGGCAGATCTTTACCCTCAACTCGGCGTCGTTGAGCGTGTCCTACGCGCCGGACGTATTTGGTGGCAACCGTCGGCAGATCGAGGCCAGCGGTGCGCAGGTCGACTACCAGCGCTACCAGCTCGAAGCGGCATACCTGACCCTGAGCGCCAATCTGGTGAACACCGTCATCAGCCTGGCCTCGGTGCGCGACCAGATCGCCGCCACCGAAAGCGTGATCGCCCTGCAGAGCGATCAGCTCGACCTGCTGCGGGCGCAACGCCGGCTCGGGGCCATCGGCGACAGCGACCTGCTGACCCAGGAAGCGACACTGGCCCAGACCCGCGCCACCCTGCCGCCGTTGCAGAAGCAGTTGGCGCAAACCCGCAACCAGTTGCAGGCCTACCTCGGGCGCCTGCCCAGCCAGGACCGCGGCGAGCAGTTCCAGCTGGCGTCCCTGCACCTGCCCCAGGAACTGCCCCTGAGCCTGCCCTCGGCCCTGGTCGAGCAGCGCCCCGACGTGCGCTCCGCCGAGGCCCAACTGCATCAGGCCAGCGCCAGTATCGGCGTGGCCATCGCCAATCAGTTGCCGCAGTTCAGCATCAGCGCTTCCCTGGGCTCCACGGCGCTGGCCGGCACCCGGCTGTTTTCCTCGGGCACCGGGGTCTGGAGCCTGGCCGGCTCGATCGCCCAGCCAATCTTCGACGCCGGGGCCCTGGAGCATCGCAAGCGCGCCGCGGTGGCCGCCTACGATGAAGCCGCCGCGCGTTATCGCAGCACGGTGATCGCCGCCTTCGAGGATGTGGCCAACGCCCTGCGCGCCCTGGAAGCCGACGCCGCGGCCCTCGAGCAGCAAGTGGCCGCCGAGCACGCCGCGCGCCAGAGCCTGGATCTGGCCCAGGCCCAGTACCGCCTGGGCGCCGTGGGTTACCTGAACCTGCTCACCGCCCAGCAGACCTACCAGAACGCCATTGTCAGCCGGGTCCGGGCCCAGGCCGCTCGCTACAGCGACACCACCGCGCTGTTCCAGGCCCTGGGGGGCGGCTGGTGGCAGCGTCGCGATGTCGACCCCGCCAGCCTCGGCAGCCCCGATCGTTTCGGCTGGCCGTCGCTCAAGGAGATGTATCCGCCGCCCGCTGCGCATGACCGCGACCAGGCTCACGTCGGGCCCGCTGCGGCCGCCGTCCACAGCTCGGCGCCCGCGCCGGCTGCCCCCACCCGACCTGCACCCTTGCCTTAAGTGAGATCCGCCATGGCCGACGTCAATTCCAGCCCCTCCACCGCGCACCCCGCCGCGGCCCCGCAGACGCCGCGCAAGCGCCGCCTGCTGTGGCCCATGCTGATCATGCTGGGCGTGGTGCTGCTGATTGTCGCGGTGATCGGCGGGGTCAAGTTCGCGCAGATTTCCAAGCTGATCGCCCAGGCCAAGGTGCCGCTGCCTCCCGCCGTGGTCACCGCGCTCAAGGCGCAATACGAAGACTGGCAACCGAGCCTCTCGGCCGTCGGTTCGATGAAGACCGTGCGCGGGGTGGACGTCACCACCGAGGTCGGCGGCATCATTCGCAGCATCGGCTTCAAGCCCGGCCAGCAGGTGGCGGCGGGCGATCTGCTGGTGCAATTGAACGCCGATGCCGACATCGCCCAGCTGCGCGCGCTGGAGGCCACGGCCAATCTGGCCGGCACCGTGCTCAAGCGTGACAGGGCCCAGTTGGCGGTGAGCGCGGTGTCCCAGGCCCAGGTCGAAGCCGACGAGGCGGACCTCAAGGCCAAGCTCGCGGCCGCCGAGCAGCAGCGGGCGCTGGTGGCGAAAAAGAGCATCCGCGCGCCCTTCGCCGGGCGCATCGGGATCACCGGGATCAACCTCGGGCAGTACCTCAATCCCGGCGACAAGATCGCCAACCTGCAGACTTTCGACCCCATCTACATCGACTTCAACGTACCCCAGACCCAGGTGCAGCAGATCGCCCTCGGCCAGAGCGTCACGGTCAGCGCCGACGGCCTGCCCAAGCAGCGCTTCAGCGGTCGGGTCAGTTCCATCGACACCCAGTTCGATGCCAATACCCGCAACGTCACGGTCGAGGCCACCGTCGACAATCCCCAGCACAGCCTGGTGCCGGGCATGTTCGCCCGGGCCGTGGTTGCCTCCGGCGGCACTCAGCGCTACCTGACCCTGCCGCAGACCTCGGTCACCTACAACCCTTATGGCACCACGGTGTTCGTCGCCACCCAGAAGAACAACGAGCAAGGCGAGGCGCTGTTCACCGCGCAGCAGACCTTTATCGAAACCGGCCCGACCCGGGGCGACCAGGTGGCCGTGCTGTCCGGCGTCAAGGAAGGCGACCTGGTGATCACCAGCGGCCAGATGAAGCTCAAGAACGGATCGCCGGTGAAGATCGTCGACCGCGACGCGCCCTTGAACGATCCCTCCCCGACGCCACAAGAACACTAGGGCCCGGCCATGAATTTCACCGACACCTTCATCAAGCGCCCGGTCTGGGCCGTGGTGGTTTCGCTGTTCATCCTGATCCTGGGCCTGCGCTCGATCTTCGAGTTGCCGGTCAACCAGTGGCCGCGCACGGAAAACACCGTGGTGACCATCAGCACCTACTACTACGGCGCGGATGCGGCGACGGTGGCCGGCTTCATCACCCAACCCCTGGAAGCGGCCATCGCCCAGGCCCAGGGCATCGACTACCTGTCCTCCAGCAGCATCACCGGGCTGTCCACCATCACCGCGACCCTGCGCCTGAACTATGACTCCAGCAAGGCGCTGACCGAGATCAACACCCAGGTCAACTCGGTGAAGAACCAACTGCCGGCCCAGGCCCAGGAGCCGGTGCTGACGGTGGCGGTGGGCCAGACCACCGACGCCATGTACCTGGGGTTCTACAGCGACACCCTGGCCACCAACAACATCACCGATTACCTGGTGCGGGTGGTCAAGCCCAAGCTCGACTCCCTGGAAGGCGTACAGACCGCGGAGATCCTCGGCGGCCGCCAGTTCGCCCTGCGCGCCTGGCTCGATCCCGACAAGCTGGCGGCCCACAACGTCACCGCCCAGGACGTGGCCAGCGCCCTGGCCAACAACAACTACCTGTCCGCCGTGGGCTCGACCAAGGGCCAGATGATCACCGTGGACCTCACCGCCGGCACCGACCTGCACACGGTGGACGAGTTCAAGCGCCTGGTGGTCAAGCACAACGGCGACGCCCTGGTGTACCTGGAAGACCTGGGCAACGTCACCCTGGGCGCGGAAAGCTACGACAGCAGCGTGGCCTTCTCCGGCAAGCGTTCGGTGTTCATCGGCATCAAGGCGGCGCCGACCGCCAACATCCTCAATGTCGCCGAGAACGTGCGCAAGGCCTTCCCCGACCTGCAATCGCAATTGCCCGCCGGGGTGCGCGGCGAGATCGTCTACGACTCCACGGCCTTCATCAACACCTCGATCTATGAGGTGGTGAAGACCCTGGTGGAAGCCATGGTCATCGTCTCGGTGGTGATCTACCTGTTCCTCGGCTCGTTCCGCGCGGTGATCGTGCCCCTGGTGGCGATCCCGCTGTCGCTGGTGGGCACCTTTTTCGTCATGTACCTGCTGGGCTACTCCATCAACCTGCTGACCCTGCTGGCCCTGGTGCTGGCCATCGGCCTGGTGGTCGACGACGCGATCATCGTGGTGGAGAACGTCGACCGGCACATCAAGGAGGAAGGCAAGGGCGCGCTGGAGGCCGCGCTGCTGGCGGCCCGGGAGCTGGGCGGACCGATTGTCGCCATGACCGTGGTGCTGATTGCCGCCTACGTGCCCATCGGCCTGCGCAGCGGCCTGACCGGGGCGCTGTTCAAGGAGTTCTGTTTCTCCCTGGCCGGTGCGGTGACGGTGTCGGCGGTGATCGCCCTGACCCTGTCGCCGATGATGACCTCGCGATTGTTCAAGAACGGCCAGGAAGAAGGCCGGTTCGCCCAGCGCCTGGACCGCTACTTCGACTGGTTGCGGGGGCGCTATCACCGGGTGCTGGCCGCCGGGCTGAATATCTGGCCGGTGCTGGTGACCTTCGGCTTCCTGCTGTTCCTGCTGGTGGCCGCCAGCGGCATGACCGCCAAGAGCGAGCTGTCGCCCACCGAGGACCAGGGCCTGGTGTTCATGCAGATCAAGGGCGCGCCCACCGCTTCGCCGCAGCAGATGGAGCGGATTGCCGATCAGGCGTTCCAGATCGCCAACAAGGAGCCCGAGTACCTGCAGATGTTCCAGCTCACCGGACTGCCGTCGCTGAACCAGGGACTGGGCGGGGTGCTGCTCAAGTCCTGGGAAGACCGCAGCCGCACCCAGGCGCAGTTGATCCTCGACCTGCAGCAGAAATGGAACCAGGTGCCCGGCGCCGCCATCGCCGCCTTCCCCCTGCCCTCACTGCCGGGGGCCCAGGGCCTGCCGGTGCAGTTCGTGATCACCACCACCGAGTCGGTGGCGAACCTCAACGAAGTGGCTCAGGCGGTGCTCGCCGAAGCCACCAAGCAGCAGCTGTTCTGGTTCTCCGACCTCGACCTCAAGCTCGACAAGCCCCAGGCCAAACTGGTGGTGGACCGGGAAAAGATCGCCGCCCTGGGCATGACCCAGGCCGACGTCGGCGCGGCGCTATCGGCGGCCCTGGGGGGCAACTACGTGAACTACTTCTCCACCGCCGGGCGCTCCTACCGGGTGATCCCCCAGGTGCTGCAGGTGGACCGCCTGAACCCGCAGCAGATCCTCGACTACTACATCCGCACCCCGTCGGGGAGCATGATCCCGGCCAGCACCGTGGCGCATATCGAGACGTCCACGGAACCGGAGTCGATCAACCACTTCCAGCAACTCAACTCGGCCACCCTGTCCGGGGTCAGTGGCCTGTCCCAGGGCGAGCTGCTGGCCAAGCTCAAGGGCATCCTGGAACAGGTGGCGCCGTCGGGCTATTCCACCGACTACGCCGGCGAATCGCGGCAGTTCATCCAGGAGTCCGGAGGCTTCGTCGGCCTGCTGCTGTTCTCGATCCTGATCGTCTACCTGGCCCTGGCGTTCCAGTTCGAGAGCTACCGCGACCCGGTGGTGATCCTGTTCTCGGTGCCGCCGGCGCTGTTCGGCGCCCTGGCCTTCATCACCATGGGCTTTGCCTCGATCAACGTGTACACCCAGGTCGGCCTGGTGACCCTGCTGGGGCTGATCACCAAGCACGGGATCCTCATCGTGCAGTTCGCCAACCAGCTGCAGCTGGCCGGCTACAGCAAGCGCGAGGCCATCGAAGAGGCGGCGGCGGTGCGCCTGCGGCCGATCCTGATGACCACCGCGGCCATGGTCCTGGGGGTGGTGCCGCTGGTCTGGGCCTCCGGCGCCGGGGCGGCGGGCCGCCACGACATGGGCCTGGTGATCTTCGCCGGGCTGTCCATCGGCACCCTGCTGACCCTGTTCATGGTGCCGGCCATGTACCTGTTCATCGGCGCCACCCACGCTGCGGCCACCACCACGGCACCAGGCCCGATGGCCGGCGAGGACATCGCACACCGGGCCTGAGGCGGCCCGGATCAGTGCATTCGTTCCACCCGGCTGTTGCAACATCCAAGACAAAGCCCGGCGCCAACGGCCGGGCTTTGCCCGATGACGCGGCAACATAAGTTGTGCAGTCAGCGGATCGACACCCCATGGCGCTTGGACAGTGAAAAACTTCAACTCTTGATAACGCAAAAACTTCCTTTCACGGCCTTGCCATCCATAGCCAATACACTTTTAGCGGACACTAACAACAGCCTCCGTAACATCCGGATATTGCACTTTCGTTAAATGAATAAAATAAAAAGTTAACTTTCGCTGACGATTGTAGCCCGTAAAAAACCATGTTAAACAACTCGAAAATCGGCACAACGGACAACTTGGATGTTCAATTCAAACTTGCATCGGAAGATGGTCTTCGTCGGTTTTCTGTTGATCTCCAGCCACCTCAACGCCGACTCATTCTCTGGCGGCACTGGCTGGGGCAAACTTGCTCAGGTCCTGCTTTCAGTGAGCACCTGCCAGAACCGCCTCCTGCAGACGGAACGCGCCGCATGCTTCAAGCGCAATGCCCGGCAGGCCTGCCAATATGCCCCCGAAGGCATTGAGAAAGACAACTGTATAAAAGAATATTCGGGCTATTCGAACCCGGCGGACAGCGCTTCATCAAAAGAATCTTCTCGCACTTCAGGTTCTGACATGGCCAATCAGCCGCCGAAGTTCCTGGCGCCTGTTACAGCGACAACGGCCAAATCGCAAACGGCCCACACGGATGAGTTCGACTCAAGAATAAAAGGACTTTTGTACGCTCCAGCACCTGGGCCACTTTAATCGATGCATGAGCACTTCATGCCCAGGGGCAGAATGGTGCTACAGCGGCGACTGACTCGCTCGACGATACTCGACCGCAGCAGAAGGCAACCGCAGCCAGGCAATGGTCGACGCAGCGCTTGGCCGCGATGCCCGACACGGCCCGATAAACGCCACTCAGCGCAGCAAGCGCCGCAGCCCCGCCTCGAATACTCCGTCCAGCTCCGCCCCGGCCTCCCCGGCCAGGGCCAGCGCCAGGGCGTGACCGTGGCTGTAGTCCACCAGCAGGTCGAACAGCACCGGGTCGGCGTCGAAGGCGCGCACTTCCTCGCGCAGGCGCTGGCTGAAGGCTGCCAGGGAACCGCCGAACAACCGCGGATCGCCGAGGATGCACAAGGTCAGCGCCGGGTGGCGACGGACCCGCGCCATGTACCCGCCCAACAGCGCCTGGATCCGTTGAGCCGGCGGCAACGACGCGGCCGGCTCAGGCAAGGGCTCGGCGTGCACCCGCTCCACCAGCAGGCGCATCAGGTTGTGCTGGTCGCCAACGTGGTAGGCCACCGACATCGGCGTGATCCCCAATTGCCGCGCCAGGGCCCGGCCACCAAAACCCTGGGGACCCAGTTCCTCCAGCAACGCCAGGCCGACGTCGAGAACCTGCTCCAGGCTCAGCTCGCGACCCGCCGCGGGGCGGCCGCTGCGCTTGCGGCGCTCAGGCATGGGCGGCCTCGTGTTCGACCCGGTAGCGAGTGCTGACCAGCCCGTCGGGATAGCGCCGGGAGTCGATGCAGCTCAGGCGCAGGTCCTGCGCCAGGGCGCCGAACAATGGCCGGCCAGTGCCGATCAGCACCGGCACCCGGGTCAGGGTCATTTCATCGATCAGGCCGGCCTGGAGAAAGGCCTGGATCAGCGTGCCGCCGTCAATGTAGGCGCTCTTCCAGCCCTCGGCCTGCAACTGCGCAACCAGTTCCACAGGCGGCGCGGCGCTGATGCGCACCCGGCCTTCCAGGCGCTGTGGCACGTCCTGCTGGCCCAGGGTGCGGCTGAGCACCACCACCGGCTTGGCGAACGGCCAGGGCGTGAAACCCAGCACGCTGTCGTAGGTGGCGCGGCCCATGACGATCCCGTCCACCCTGTCCATGAACGCTGCGTAGCCATAGTCCTCGCCGGATGCGCCGCTGGGCAGCCAGTCGATGGCGCCATCGTCGCGAGCGATGAAACCGTCCACCGAAGTGGCGATGAATACCTTGCCGAATGCCATGGGCATCGCCTCCTGAGGGCTTAAACATACGGCGTATGATAAACCGCCGCCGGGGCCGCCTGACAGCGCTTCAAAAACTCCCGGCCGTCAAGCGCCCTCGGCGTAGGCCGCCAGCCCCTGCGCCAGCGCGGCAAAGGTCACCGCGCAACGGGGGCTGTCGCGCAGGTCTTCGTGCATGGCCACCCAGGTTTCCAGGCGCGGGGCGAACTCCGCGGCCAGGACCCGCACCAGCCGTGGGTCGGCGCTGGCCAGCCGGACCTGGCAGGCGCCAATGCCGAACCCGGCGCGCAGCGCCGCCAGTTGCGCCAGGTCGCTGTCGCTGCGCAGGGCAAAACGACCGCGAGAGAGCAGCGGGTACTGCTGTTGCATGCGGCGGATAAAGGCGCTTTCGCGGTCGAAGCCGATCAGTGCATGGCCCTCCAGCTGCTCCTGCGTCTGCGGCGTGCCCTCACGCGCCAGATAATCGCGATGGGCATGCAGACCCAGTTCGATATCGCCGACACGGCGCGCCAGCAACGCTTCCTGGGTCGGGCGAAACATCCGCACCGCGATGTCCGCCTCGCGCTGCAGCAAGTCGTCGGCACGATTGGACAGCACCAGTTCGATCACCAGTTGGGGATGCTGCTGGCGCAAGCGGGCAAGTATCGGCGGCAAGACCTCGACCCCGATGACTTCGCTGGCCGAGAGCCGTACACAGCCCTGCACGCCGGGTCCGTGGCTGCTGGCCACCCGGCGCAAGGCCGCCTCCCCCGCCGCCACCTGCAACAGGTAAGGCTTGAGCTCCAGCGCCGCTTCGGTGGCGGCGTAACCGTCGAAGGAGCGGATGAACAGCTTCAGCCCCAGGGCCGCTTCAAGCTGATCGATGTGCCGGCCGACCGTGGGCTGGGTCAGGCCCATGGCGCGGCCGGCGGCGGAAAGCGAACCGGTTTCCAGCACCGCGAGAAAGCTGCGGTACCAATCCCAATGAGGGTTGATGTCAGTCTGGGTATGCATTTTTTTATAGAGACCATCGAAGAACAGGCAATTTTCATTTAGCCGAGGATTTTGCACCCTGCAAGCACTCGTCAAGCAAAAGGAACCTCGTCATGCCAAACATCGCCTTGTGGGGTGCCGTCGGCGCCATCGGTCAAAGTATCGCCAGCAGCCTGCGCAGCCAGGGGCAGGCCTATCGGGTGGTGGGCCGCGATGCGGCCAGCCTGCAACAGGTCTTCGGCGCCGACCCGCTGGCCGAATGCGTGACCTGGAACCCCGACCAGAGCGCCAGCATCGAGGCCGCGGCCGCCGGCATCGACACCCTGATCTATCTGGTGGGGGTCAACTACTGGCAGTTCGAACTGCACCCGCACCTGATGCGCAAGACCCTGGACGGGGCGATCGCCGCCGGAGTGCGCAAGATCCTGCTGATCGGCACCGTCTACCCCTACGGCCCGGCCCAGGGCAACCCGGTGCGCGAAGATCACCCGCGCCGGCCCAACAGCTACAAGGGGCGCATGCGCCTGGCCCAAGAACAGGTGCTGTGGCAGGCCCATGCCGCGGGAAAGATCCAGGCCACGGTGCTGCGCCTGCCGGACTTCTACGGCCCGGGGGTCGACAAGAGCCTGCTGCACGGCGCGTTCCAGGCGGCGCTCCAGGGCGGCACGGCGAACCTGGTGGGCCCCCTTGATCGGCCCCACGAATTCGTCTTCGTTCCCGACGTCGGCCCGGTGGTCTGCCGCTTGATCGAACAGCCCGCCGCCTTCGGCCAGACCTGGCACCTGGGCGGCGCCGGGGTCACCAGCCAGCGCCAACTGCTGGAGCTGATCCGCCAGCACGGCGGCGTGCCCTTCAAGCAGCGGGTGATCGGCAAGACCCTGCTGCGCCTGCTGGGGCTGTTCGACCCGTTGCTGCGGGAGATGGTGGAGATGCATTACCTGATCAGCTCGCCGTTGATCCTCGACGATTCGGCCCTGCAACGCCTGATAGGCCCGCTGCACAAGACCGCCTATGCCGAGGGAGTACGCCGCACATTGGCCCAGGCGCGTATCTCGCAGCGGCCCTGAACGCGAGCCAAACCCCATCGGCTCCGCACTGGCGGCCCCACTGCTCAGCGCGCCGCCGGCGCCGGGATCGCCAGGCGGCTGGTGGCCTTGACCTCGCGCAGCGCCAGGCTCGACTGGATCGAGGCAATGCCCGGCTGGCGCCTGAGCACGTGCTCGACAAAGTCGCTGTAGCTGTCCAGGTCCTGGGCCAGCACTTGCAGCAGGTAGTCGGCGTCGCCGGTGATCTTGTGGCAGGCCTGGACCTCGGGCAGACGCATGATCACCGTCTCGAAATCGTCCGGGGTCTGGTCGGAGTGGGTGGCGAACCGCACATGGACAAACGCCATGATGTCCAGGCCCAGCAGGCGCCGGTCCAGGTTGGCCTGATAGTCCTTGATCACCCCCTCTTCTTCCATGCGCTTGCGCCGGCGCCAGCAGGGGGTAAGGCTCAGGGACAGGCGCTCGCTGAGCTCGGCATTGGAGATGCTCGCGTCCTGCTGCAAGAGGGCGAGGATCGCCAGGTCAGTGTCGTCGAGGGCGACGCGCTTAGTCATTTTTTTCACAATCAGCCACTCAAAGGAAAAATATTACCCAAAATTCTAGATTCATCCGAAGACAAAGCAAAGAAATCGCCGCCATGCCGGAACAAACTATTTGCACCGGACAATAACAATGGATGCCTTCAGCATGCTTACCGTCTTCAGCGAATCCCACCGCCTGCACCACGGCACCGAATTGAAGGACGGGGTGCTCAAGCCCTCGTTCGAGCAACCCAGCCGCGCCGACACGGTGCGTGACCGGGTCAGGCACGTGGGGCTTGGCGAGATCATCGGGCCTCGCGCCTTCGACCGCGCCTGCTACGTCGCCGCCCACAGCGAACGCTACGTGGCCTTTCTGGAAAACGCCTGGAACCAGTGGACTGCCACCGGTCGCCGTCACGACGCCCTGCCCCTGGTGTGGCCGGTGCGCGACCTGGCCAACCAGCAGGTGCCGGAGTTCATCGACGGCCAGCTGGGCTTCTTCGCCATGGACGCCGGCTCGCCGATCACCGCCAGTACCTGGGACGCGGCGCGCACCAGCGCCGATATCGCCCTCACCGGCCTGGCGCTGATCGACGAAGGCCAGGACAGCGCCTTCGCCCTGTGCCGCCCGCCGGGCCATCACGCCGCGCGGGAATACATGGGCGGCTACTGCTACCTGAACAACGCCGCCATCGCCGCGCAGCAGGCCATCACCCGGGGCGCCAAGCGGGTGGCGGTGCTGGACGTGGACTTTCACCACGGCAACGGCACCCAGAACATCTTCTACGACCGCGGCGACGTGCTGTTCGTCTCGCTGCATGGCGACCCGGCGGTGTCCTACCCCTACTTTTCCGGGTTCGCCTCGGAGCGCGGCAGCGGCGCCGGCGAAGGCTGCAACCTGAACCTGCCCCTGCCCCGGGGCACCACCTGGGAGCGCTACCGCGAGGCCCTGGTGCAGGCCTGCCAGCAACTGCGAACGTTCGCGCCGGAGCTGCTGGTGGTGTCCCTCGGGGTGGACACCTTCAAGGACGATCCCATCAGCCACTTCCTCCTCGAAAGCCAGGACTTCCTCGGCATGGGCCAGCTCATCGCCACGGTGGGCG
>Ga0194135_10002015_pt1 | contig 12293 bp, 4 predicted proteins | sample LitLau_LLRF_2013_FD_134024 | JGI IMG/M metagenome (GOLD analysis project Ga0194135, IMG submission 134024) | Freshwater sediment microbial communities in response to fracking from North America - Little Laurel Run_MetaG_LLRF_2013 (version 2) | ecosystem: Environmental > Aquatic > Freshwater >... | reverse complement strand
TTCCTTCTGACTGTGATGGAAGACTGAAAATGAAAGGTGAAAGTAATACAATACTTTCTCTACAGAAGTGTTCTTTAATGGATAGAATAATGGAATGTCATCTTGTGCTCGCTTCTTTGTGCTATAACTTTTTTGATTGTTACAGACAACGAAAGGATGAGTTGAGTAGACGCAGAGAGTTGAGACTTCATCTCACTCTCGTAATAAAGCCACTATGTACTTATTATTATTTAGGAACAACTATTCATATGATGAGTAAAATAAAATACTAAAGTTCAGGGTGATCAAAGCACTTTAGACTACCCATTAACTATTCAAAAATCTGAACAACCGAATCGGAACCATTAGTATTGTTGCAGATAGTATAACTTTGTAATCGTACATATTTATTGCATTTTGCATTGGCTTAATCGTTAGTTGAGTTCACTTGGATAGAAAATTAACAGTCAGTAACACCACTTCCTTTGATAATAGATAGACAATGATTATGTTCTGTTATAGACGATTATATTAAGATGCGATTAAAATGCAGGTTGTACTCCCAAATTTTTGCTCTTGGATGACTTTGGATTGGAAGATTCGTCGTCCGCAAGCCAAGATTTGAGTTATGGTTCCCAAATTATTGTTAGAGAGGGAGCAATGTTTCAAATGACTTGTCAACTTAGTGTCTTCCATGCTTTAAAATGGTCTATCAATAATCAAGAAATAACTCCTGAAATTCAAGACAAGTGGAACATGTTGGTTGAGAGAGATAAAAATGGAACAAATGGTATAATTAGCACTCAGCTTACTGTTTACAACGCGTCGACTAAGTTTCATCCTGGAGAATACAAGTGTACCCCTGTGTGTTTGTATGATTCTCCCGGAGCCAATATTGGAATCAGGGTCACTGTAAGCATCGGTTAGTGATTACCTCACATATTATTAAATCAGTCTGATGCTTTCCACTAAAAAAATTAAAATTTTCGTGGTATGGTATACCTCTTGTGACCATATTCAATTTTTTGTAACTAACTGATTCTAATAAGTAATCGTGATTTTTGCATCGCCTACAGCCTGGAATTTCATTAAAGAAAGACTTGCTGTATCGCTGTGAATAATATAATGAGTAGATGAGTGATTTATCTTGATCTATAGGCGTGGCAGAGTACTTTATGCCTTACTTAAGTAAAGTTGAAGCCTTAACAATACTGATCCTGGCCAATTTTATCCCGAAGTAGTTTGTGACCCGTCAGTTTCTATTCTCTATCGGCCTATTTGACCTACTTCACTGTATATGTATATACTCAGATACATGCTGTGAGCTTGTTCACTTCACGAGCTAGCTCGTGGTTAGTGTGTTTAAAGGTTTCGTGAGAGAGTGGTTGCTTGTAATAGGAGAAAGCATAGTCTTGTCAGAAAAGGTATATACTGTATCTAGTGGATATATGTGCATTTCACCAGGAATACACGTCCGTGTTACATTAATGGCTTTGTGTGGTAATATCATTTGACATTTGATTCTTTCCTCAATGCTTTCAGAGAAAGAACCTAAGAACCGTCCATCGTATTCAAACTCTGTCTTTTTAAACCTTCTTTTGTATTAGTTCAGTTTGATGTCTCACGATTCAAGCTTGTTTATCCCCTTCCACCCTTCATTCGTTTTCATGAATCCTGAAAATGATATAAATATAGCCTGAGATAGATGCAGAATTGAATAAATAGTTAAGTTATTGTATAAATAATATAGGTGCTTTGACTGTCTCGAATTATCTGACATGGCGTGAAATCTGCTGCTGCAAAGACATAGCTCAGACTTGTGCGCCATCAATATCATAGTAGTGGTTAGTTAACCTGCAATTGGTTTCAACCATTCATTTGTTGCAACCAGTGAAATAAAACCAAATCTTCTGTAATTGTTCTAGCCATATTTATCGCTTTGTTTTTCAAGTTTTCAAATTCCCTGTGACTAATAGTTCGTTTTAAATTGGTTTCCTTTTAATTGAAAGAGCTTCTTTGCTAAATTTGCCATCAGAATTATTGTAATACTAATGAGGAATAAAAATTAACTTACATAATATGAAACCGACGTAAATTTTGTTTTGCAGCAATAAACGTAACAGTAAATTCTAACGTCTCCTCGCCACCAGATGGGAACGGGAATCGAGTATATAAAGTATTCGTACCGAGAGAGAAGAGAACTACGATCGTATGTACAGCCTATGTGCCAGACGCTACAATGCATTGGTATGTAATGAAGACTCATGTTTTTCATAGATGCATTCTTGAAATATTTGTTTATGTGATTTTGAGTTTATGTTGTTCTTAATAATTCAGGTTTAGAATAGACGATGGGAAGAGGGAGGAAGATATGGATGAAGTATGCGTGGGGCCCGATGTGGAACTGTCAAATAGAAAGACCCCTCCAGAACATTGCAGCGTAACACGTCAAAATAGAGAAGGCAGTACAGTTCTAAAACTTGAAATCAAAAGAGTTCGTAAAGAAGGGAATGAGACCTTAAAAACTCTTTCGGACTTCCGTAAATATGTTTGCAAAGTGAGAAAAGATAATCAAGACGGTTCTGCTACTGTTGAGCTAGTTGGTAAGTGTATTTTAGTTCATTGTTTGAAGTTGTATCAGAAACTTGTATATGAAACACGTATACGTAAAAGAATATTAGGAAACATTTACCGATTCTGCAGTTCTTACTTGTTATATAATTACAATCGACTTATTCATATTTTAGAAAGCGGTTACATGCAATAGACAGGCAATGTATTATTATTACTAATTACTGTAACACGTTTCTCACGTCGATATCGTTTTGGCAAATGGACAATGTATGTAGGTGTAAAAGAGTTTCTTGGTTTGCATGTCTCAGTGTGACCCGAAGAAATTCTTCAAACTCACTGCAGATTTTAGTAGTTTGATACGTGGTTATACCACAGATATTTATGTCATCTTTATTTTCTACTGAGCATTTCAACGGTCGTCGTTGGTCGTTTAGTACGGATAGATGTTGAGAAGAAAGCTTTGAGTATGCAAATCTTCATGTAAAGTAGATGCGGTCTGCAACTTTTTTCCACCACTCCTGTAGGATTTGTTAAGGAATGACAAGTATTGCATAAACTCAAGTGAAAGTTGCAGAAATCGTATAAGTACAAGCCTACGAAATAAAAATAAAATTGAACGAAGTAAAATATTGTTTGTGGAGCATTATATTTCTTTTCTTGTCTTGAGTGATAACTCGTCTATTTCTAGAGTCTAAACTGACATATTCCTTCTGTCGTCTACTTGTCACGAACTAGCAATCTCTTTTTTATATTCTTGAAGAAATGACACCATCATTGCGATGCCAAATCATTTCCACCAAAAATTCTCGGGTGATGTTTTATAAAAAAGACGAGTCAATTGCCACCATTCCGGTATGCATGTTTTGAATTCTTGCCAACCCAGTGTCAAGCTTGGTGAGCTATATTAAGATAAAAGAAATCATATTCCGATACCTGCAGTGTTCATATCCCAATGGTGAGTCGACAAATTTTTTGCCTCCTTTGATTAGAAGGTAATCGGTAGTAAAAAAGACAAAAAGACAATGGCTCCCTAGGATTATTGGATACCCTCATGATACCTTACAGGACTTTTTATAAAGTCTTATAAGCTGCAAATTTATCTGTCCGTACGTAAGTGCTCAACGCGAATATGTACATTTTTATTTCCAGAGAGAATCTCAGCAATTAGACCATTTGAAGACCGTGGACAACGAAGTGTGTCTGTCATAGAAGGAGATCTACTGGAGATTTTCTGCGATATCCACGGAGTGGATCCGAGAGAATTCAAGGATGGACGGACAACAGTAACCTGGATGAAAGGTATGCTTTGTGGTCTGTGTGGTTTTGATATGCTAGTACAACGCAATCTTTGACAAAAATTTGAGTTGAAATCCAATGTAGGTAAGTGAAAGTAATGGCATAGGATGAAACCAAAAGGAAAATCTTTATTAATAAGGATTGTGTGAACGGTTATATGGTAATTATTATATATAGTCTTATTTTTAAAAAGCGTACTGATCAAAACTTGCGCTTGTGATTATTCAATCTATAATTAGGTACTTTGTTTTGATAGTTTGCAAGAATTTATCGTTCAATTATAATAGTTACTGATTAATATACAATGCTATTGTCACGTCTGATTAAAGTAAAACAGGACTAACGAATAATTTGAAATTGTGCTGAAATGGTACAAAGTATCTTTATTTTTCTCATTCGCAGATAAAAAACCTCTGGAGGTGGAAGAGTCTGTACAGAAAATATCGAAAGTGGCTGAGGATGAAAAAGGAAAACCTTACAGAATAGGGTTCTTCTACGAAATGTCGGAGACAAATCATCGAGGGCATTATACATGTCAAGTTCGTAAAAATGGGGAAAGTAATGTGGACGTTGGGAGCTCAGGCACAGGTTCTGTTCTTGCCGAATGCACTTACTATGTTCGAGTGAAAGGTAATTCTTCTTTGTATAGATTTTCTCTCCTGTTCATCAGCCTAGGTAGAAATGGGACAAGAATATGATGTACTGTAGTAATTTTTATTCTTGCTATTTTTTGCTGCACAATTTTTTCGTTGTAGCATTGCTATAAAATATTGCACACATGAGTCTGACTTTGTCACCATTCTCAAGAAGTGCACCTTTCATTTAACAATTCAGAATAAATTGTAATGAATGCACAATCTGAGTATTTTTGTTTAGTTCGGCCAAACAATCGGCAGCAACCAGACTGATCATTTATGAAATCTCAGATTGTATAACATTGAAATGAAGTGTTAATTTCTAATAAGTGACAATAATCTATAGTTAAATTGCATACAGTAGGACTGAAAACCGATAAATAGTGGTACCACACCAAAAATGAATGAATATGATTTTTACACACCTTCCATATATCTTAGGATTTCAAGAATGAGGTCATTCATTGATTTCAGAATGACTCCGTTCGCGTTCTCTAAACTCCCTAACTTGTTCTCGTGGATCCCGAGCGAAAGGGAGTGATTTCTAGAGACGGTTTTATTACACGAGCTCTGCCTCTCTTTCTCCCTTCTTTTTGCCTTTACCTCTACTGAAGCATAGATGTATGTAAAATATATACATATATACCTTTCCTTTTGGACTTCAGAGAGAAAGCCACTCAAGTATACTAACGTAGAAAAGATAAAAGAGCTTCTATGTCAGAAATTGGAGTAATTATTATTATCGTAATGGTAAAAGAATGAAAGGAAAAATGGAATAACTAATGAGGGTTTTCCTGTGTTCGATTCAATCTCATAAAATTAGGCCGTGCATCTATTCTATGTCCACAATGATGATTGTCATTAACTTGTAATCAAAATTTGGAGCATTAAATTTTCATAATGACATTGTCTTTTCACAGATAAACTCGGAGCACTGTGGCCATTCTTGGGGATTTGTGGTGAAGTAGTCATCCTATGCACGATCATTTTTATCTACGAACAGCGAAGAAGTAAAGCAGAGTTAGATGAAAGCGACACCGATGCGAGTCCGGATCAGTAAGGTCAATAAACAATTTGCCCTCTTGTTGCTCAACAGGACCGTATAGGTTAAACATTTTTAGGTATGTAATCTTCAGATACGGTTTTTTTAAATATTTGTTTATCTGTTTCAAGATATTTAGATTAGACCATCCCCGCTGTAAAATCAAGATAATGTGAACTCTGCACCTTAGTGCAATAAATTATTTCCTTGGCTTTACTTCAAAATTTTGAACCTATATTGCTTCAAACAAAGCTACAGTACTCAATCACACGAAATGACGCTAATTTTCTATTTTGGCTATTTTTAGAAACAACTCAAACCATAATAGCTAAAGAAAACCTGACTCAGTGGATGAATCAAGTAATACCGGGATGAAATCGAACAGAAGATAATCAGAAATGCCTATCTTCAAAATTCAGTAAAAACAACAAACAATTCAACAAAATCATTATACAGACTATGCATTCAACGATCTTCGGTTATCTTGCCATCCAGCAAGCAACGTCTCATCTCATGAAGTAGTTTGTATTAAAATAACAAGTTTTGCTTGGTTGTAATTCGAAACAAGAATAATTATCTAATGAAATTCTAATATTACTACTATGCATTGCCATCAATGTAATATACAGCAAAGAGATGCAAATCCTGATCTGCCTTGTTCATGAACTTGTTAAATATTTCATTAATTATGTCGAAAATGTTAAGTACGTGACTCTAACGAACGAAGATGGCTTTTTGCGATTCTGATATTGATATTATACTCATAGTTAGTTTTCCTAAACTAGATGTTAAGTTGTATAACAATATAGGTCAAATAATTGTTCAGTAGTGACTGGTTTCCCTCTTGATGAGATGAAATCTCTCCTTATAATTTAAAATTTGTGCAATAATTATTTAATACAAGTACTCCATTTAATGTCGTTGCCAAGAGGAAGTTCATTCATGGTCTCGTGTGCTATAAAAGAATCGCCATTGTAAATCGAATCGATCACTGTTTCACGACTAGAACTATTAATTTCGTTGTTTAATAACTACAACAGTGTTGTCGTTGTCATCCTGCTGGCCGGAGTTTCGTTGCTCGTGTTCAAAACTCTATATGAACTTTGAAAGTGACAAAATAATCGTTTAGTGTTTAGTGTGATAGTTTAGTGAGTTTAATAGCCGAAGTCAAGAGTTTAATAAGACGTACAGAAGTTGCTGACTCCACATCAACCTTACGACTATCTAAAATTGACTAAGGTGAAAGTAAGAAATACATCGTACAATTTCAGTATCGATGCATCATATAATGTTTTACAATACCAATTGAAGGACACAAACGACCCTACTCTTGTTTGCTGTTAAAGGCATGTCAATTATAAGTTCACAAACGAGTTATTGCCAATAGTCGGAATCAGATCGTAATCTTGGAGAAAAAGAAGATATAACTTTACTAGGAAGATCAATCAATCATCAATTTGTTCATTAAGTTAAGCACTACGCATAAGGAGCTAAGTGAAGAAGAAAACACTGATAGCAGTAATTAAAAAAATGACTTATTCTATGCTGTTGATGCCGAACATCTATACCCTCAAACTAATACTTCCTTCTCCACTACCAGATGACAGTTTTGAAAGTAAATCCGAACTATTGACTAATAAGTGATAAAAGTTTCAGTCACTGACATCAAGGCTGATCTATATACTAACATGGTTTCTAACCTCACGAGAAAATCTAGACGTTGCATGTGCAGCTAAGATTTGGGTCAGTCAGTTCTTGTTGGGACGAAAAAGTACATAATTACGTCCCGTTATTTTGCAGGCAAGAGTAGGCTAAACGATTAAAGTATGTCGTTTTTCTCTCCCTCATACTTCTCTTTCAAGTAAATTACAAAATAACTGATAATGAGGCTGTAGTTGCAAAGTTACAGATTGAACTTAATCACCTTTAACCTGCTCTTGACATATTCGAAGAGAAACCAACTTTCACTCTATCTCACTCACTTTAAAACCTTTGACCTTTGGCAGATAGAATATATTCTAGGCATTTACCTATCCTGTTCTCTGTTCCTTTCTCCAAGAATTAACTGTTGCACTCTCGCTTTCTCTAAAAATAGATCTGTGGTTTAAAGACGGAAGGAAAGTAATCCTCTGGCAATTCCTGTTCAATGCACTCCTCATAATTTATTCACAAGTTACGCACTCAACTCACAGAATATCAATATGTACTTGTAAAACTATATAACTACTACCACTACTGTTGCCACTAAAACAAGAAAAACCCACACCAAATGAAATACATACCAAAAACCTCATCTTTACGCTGTTAAGAAAACCGTTTATAATATTATTATAGTATAGAAACAAAAAGACAAGATTTAGACTTATATACAATGCGTGTTTGAAATATTGTATTATTATTTACTGAATAATTGTACTGTTCACGGTGGAGTGTTAAATTGCATAAGAGGTTATGTAATAGCCGGAAGCAAGAATGGTAAATTTACTTAGACATGTTGTAGTACAGAAAAGTGAATTACCGTATCTGAATTGACGTATTAAAGGAGTTAATATTGTAAATGAATACTTAACGTTAATAGAGACAACTGACCGGACGCTATATTGTATATTGATAGTAAGAAATAATGATTACTTCTGATGCATATAACAGATTGAATGAATTTTTATTACACGTCGAGCTAAATACCTAGGCTAAATATTATATTGCATATATATAGAGAGACAGTGAGACGGTAAAAGTAAACTTATCTTTTTACACTACATCCGGTGCATCTCTCGGTGGAAATGGACAAACCTCTTTAATGAAGGTTATAATAATAATGAAATCCCACACTAATCACAATCACTATAAGTCTAATAATAAAATGACATGAATCCATTTTCACAACGTACCGGTGATTGGGACAAGAAGTGTAGTAGTAAAGTGTAGCCCGTTGTAAGTCGTACGTCTACGCTACCAAAGATCAATGCCAATTTCTAAATGTTATTTGCATTATTAGTCATTAACGAAATATAAATTTACCTTGCGAATTATAAGTGATGTATATGTGTCAGAATTGTCCTTCAGTTAAATGCGAAGACAAGTTTGGCAGAGGTTTGTTGAATGGAAAGTGCGAAACATGTTCAGAATTGAATGCTCATAATCTCATAATTTTCCTTGTCTCTTACATGAACATTGTTTATCTATGCATTATATAGAACAAAACGTATAATTATAGTTATACATAGTGCATTATTAACGTTACAAAAACATCCATGCTATAATCAATGGACTGATGGAAATCTTATTGAATTGCTTTTTGCACTTCTATTTCCGTAATGTACTAATTATATAGGAGCGAGCAGAAATGACTTGAATGTATAACAACCCTTCTGGAAATGATGGGTGCGTTATTATGTGTACTAATTTGCGTTACTCATTGATTTCTGTCAAACTCTTCCCTTTTCTTTTATGTTTGGATGAGTGATAGTAATTACATGACAAGGAGAGAGATCGGGAGGGGCTGAGAGACTCACATAAAGGAGAAAGTTGGTGCAAGGAGAGAACAAACTATTATTAGGGTTATTTATTATTTCTATTCTAAAAGGTCGGGAAGTGAAAGTGTCCGCCACTGTCTTCAAGAGTTTATATATATCCCATATGAGCGGATTTAATGTACTCATTTATTGTTCATACCAAACTCGTAGTCTAAACAAGCTTATCAGAAGCGAGCTTCATTAATTGGCAGATTATTAATTTTGAGCTTGTTTTACTTTAATCGTAAGGAAAATGCATTTCTCTATTTTGTTCAATTCAGTCTGTTATGTATTCTAGTCTTCTTTCATTGTGTTAATTGGCAATTTAGGTCCACTGATGTTAAGTTCACTGTAGGATGCCCAATAAACAAGTACACGCAGGTTGTAACCTAAATTTAGAATGTTATAAAGTGCAAATTACTGAAGATCGAGTTAGTGTTTTTTTATGTTCATAAATAACAGGCAGAAACGAGTAATGAGTACACAGAAAAGTTTGTGGCAGGATATAATGGACAGGCAAATCATTCATCGTGTATTAACTCCTAAGACAAACTGCAATATATGTACCTTCCCTTTCATTATGTAATGAAGGGGATTACTTGAAATGAATCAGGAAGCGTGCGTTAGATCAAAATCTGATTGACGATTAATTGTTTCAAAGTTGAAAGGGAGAAAAGAAAGGAGGAGAAAGTGAAGCAGCGCGCAGCATTGATTGAGTCTCATCATTCAATGTTTGTACATTATGCAATTAGAAGTATGAAGAATAATAATACTAATAATAATGTAATAATAAAAGCGTCAGGATGAGCATATTAAACTAATTATATAGTGTTGGTCCTAAAAAGAGAAAGTGGGGGAGAAAGGACAAAGTAAATCCATACGAGGACAAAATATCTACAAGGAAAATTATTTAAAATGTTAAGATTAATATGTGGGACTGAAAAGGCAACACACCAGTTCCCTTTCTCTGCGTGTTATATTTCTCGGACATAGAACTAAGTGTTGTTAACGAAATTGATGAAGAGTATCCATTTAAAAATCTGTGAGAGTAAAAAGAAAATATGAATTTCATTATATTGAATCTTCTTGGTACTATTAAAGGCCTCTAGTGTATTGTACGTACGACTTAACGTGTATTGTTACATACAGAATATCATTTACTATATCTTTCTGTTGTAATCTTTTCTTAATTAACCATAAAATATACAAATAATAAATATTACTATTATTATTGTTATGATTATAATTATACGAAATATAAATAGAAACTCAAATAAAATTGTGATCTCTTCGTAGTCTCGCTTTTTAAAAAAGTTTAATCTCTCCTGTGTACGTCAAACAGACTAATGAATTTTTGTAAACTAAGGACCTCACATGCGTAATATACCCTTAAATGATCTTTAGTCCCTCAGCCGTGAACCGCAATTTCTTTCCTTTAACTTCCTCAGTTGTAACAGATTTTCTTACAAACATTCTTTTCTTTATAATCATGTCTATGGTTTTATCATAAATTTCTCTAATTTCATGCACCAAGGAACTAAAGGCAGGGTGAACAATATTCGAAGTTGGTTTTCAAACCATTGACTCCTGTCGAACTAGCGTATAAAATAATTTAGTACATTTATCGTGATAATTGGGAAGGAAGATGAATTTCAAATTCTTCGAATTCCGTATCCACTCAATCAGAAAACAATATGGGTCTTAATTTCACATGAAGCTTTTCCCATGTAGGTTTTACCGCATGAAATTAATTACAATTTGTATTAAGAGATTATTACAACTTGGTTCTACTGCGCTTCTTGGACATCTCAATGCACAGCTCTAACTTTTGTTAACTATATTACTAATTTTACAACAATGGAGTTCTTAGAATTTAACATGAACAGAGGAATTAGTCATACCGACTGACTGATGCTTCGTGATCTCGCATACACATTTAATTTTGGAACTCAATTTCCATTGCTAAAATTTTTCATCTATCCTCTCCCAGGCAAGCTCTAGTAAAAGTTTTAATATAATAATTGCTTTTCATGTATAGAGGTACCTAGGATTTCGCATTACCAAAGCTATACCCCCCATTATTATCCGCAATTAGCATTCTATGGAAGTTACCAAGTAGTTTTCTGCCGTTTATTATTGAATTTTCTACTTTCTTAACCTTGGAAAACTTTGTTCAAGTCACGAACACACATTCTTCCGTCATGTCAGCAAATATTCTTTGCCTTTACAAACTAGAAATCATTTTGTAGGTGCCTTATAGAAAATATACACAGAGACTTTAATCTCAACCCCATTTGCAAAAATTGGTATAGAAGTCAACAAAATTCCATCATTAGAATCCTCAATGTATACAGAGCCCTTTGTACAGATTTCCAAATCTCATTATACTTGCCACCACTTCAAAATGGAAATCTCAGAATTAGAGAAGCCGATCGCTTTAATTCCCACAATTGGTTGCTCTCGCAAAATATTCTTTTAGTACACTTCCTCACATAAGTTATACGGAATAAAGTATCACTAGAGTCTGAACTAATGATGCACGTAAAGTTCTACTCTATTACTGAGGCTTCCGTAGCAGTAATAGACGGAATTAATCGCATTAGAGAAAGTTTGACTCAAAGTTGTTGAATTTCGCTTCCTCTCTTGTTTGTCTAATCTACTCTACACTCATAAGGAAATCTTGCAAATCTCCGAAGTATTAATTAGTTGGTCCATAAGTCACGGAGAAAGCATAGCTTCGCTCTTTCAAGAAAGAAAGTTCCCTATTATAAGAAACCTTAAGATAATATCAACTTTCTCCAAGTATGCGCTCAATGTTTCATCTAAGCACGAATGACTTTTCAATCCCTTAACTGTTTGCTCTATAATACCACTTTCCACTTTGCCGAACCCCAAAGCTATTATTAGACAATTTAATTACTTTCTTCTGCCGAGTGAGCTAGAAATCATGAAGGCACACACACACACACACCACCCAAATTCTTCTTCAAGATTACAAGGATGGAAAACAAGAGAAAGTAGAAAGTAGTATATACCCAGTACAAGCATTCATACATTATATATGCATTCACGATTTCATCAACCAACTCAGGAATTAATGATACAATTCAAGACAAGTTCTACATGACACACAAGTAGTGTTGAGTGTGAGCAGCCTTTCATCTCATCCATTATTGAGAGCGAACCTAAAAACACATGCGTGCGTCAACATGTTAAATTAGATAAATGGCAGAAAACTGACTGACACTTATT
>Ga0194135_10002014_pt1 | contig 12295 bp, 10 predicted proteins | sample LitLau_LLRF_2013_FD_134024 | JGI IMG/M metagenome (GOLD analysis project Ga0194135, IMG submission 134024) | Freshwater sediment microbial communities in response to fracking from North America - Little Laurel Run_MetaG_LLRF_2013 (version 2) | ecosystem: Environmental > Aquatic > Freshwater >... | reverse complement strand
TTAAACCTTGTTTAGAAGAGGAACCGATGAAATGAGGAAGTTATATAAACGATTCATGCACCGCATAATTCAGGATTTCAGGCGATTGATTAGGTTGAACATCCAAAAATTCACAGTAATTAAAGGATCGTGTAATTTCGTTCTTATCAACTTTGCACTCCTCCCATAAACTCAACGCTAAATCCGTAAAATGTTCTGTAGCAGTGTAGAGAAGGGTGGTCACAAATCATTATAGCCTGCATATGTGGTAGAATGCCATTAGTTCTCAAATCCCCGTGACTCTTATGAAATAATGTAGGAACATTATTCTTGCTTCGGGAAGAAATGTACATGCTTCTGTCCCAACCACCGCAGTTCGCACTTATCAATCCCATTCGCTGAGGCACGATTATGATTATTATTAATTAACTTGAGCCAGTTTACAATCGTGCCGAGAAAGTGGTAACACGGGAAGGAATGGGGAAAATAGAAATTTCCAAGGATAGTTTCATTTTAGAGACAATAAATATTGTAAATCTCTCTGGCTTTTTCCCCATTCCTCCCATGCTATAATACCACTTTCTCGGTACGATTGTAACCCGGCTCAAGTTAATTAATAATGCCAACGCACTTATCAACTCCATTTGCTGAGGAACGATTATAAATCAGTACGAATGTATGAATTTACAATCTGCAAACGTCACAGAAAAGAGTTTATAAAAACCCGTGAACGAATTTTGGAAGTAGTTTGGCTTACTTTTGAGCACTGGTTGGTTTCAGGCTGAGGGTATACTATATACTTAAATACTATTACATAGCTTGCTACATACTTTTTACAAATGTGAAGCTCGATTTCCTGTACAATCACTACAACATATCTCGTGAACAACCTCATCATCATGGAAGATGATAATTATGGAGCTTATACATTCTATTTCAATCTTCTGAGGAACTTTGGAACGTTTCCGTACCAGCTTGATAATCGAGCCACAAGGCTGGCTTTATGCGATGGAGGCCCATTCGTTTGGTTGTACTACTTGAACTTTGCAGTTGCTACTTTTCACTTCTTTTTTCAATATTTCCAACTGTTTTTCATATTTCTTGATGGGGCTGAGCCTATGTATATAATTGGCCAGTTAACTTGGTGTCTTCTGGCAATTCTTCCGATGGCTAACTACATAAAATCTTTCGGAGATGAGGGCCATTTCGCTGCTGTCGTCAACGAATGGTGTCATCTGGAAAGGAGAATAATTGGATCAGCATTCCGAGGATTGGCTATTGCAAAGAAAGGCCCGACTCCCACGCTTTCGACTTGTCACTTTAGACAAAAAGAGCGTTTTGAATTCATCTCAAGATACTACATCATTTTGGGCATCGTTGGAGCAATTCTTGTGGGCTCCCATTCGTACGAAGATCCAAAGTTCTCTGCCTACTTGTACTCCTTATCTGAAGAAGAGAACGATGTATTTCATGTGCTAAGTGGTAAGATTTCAGAAATATCTAGATTGTGGAGAAAGCTTTCCCAACTTTCACTTGTAAATTAGTGTGATCTGGAATTCTGGGGCACTGTGATACTTCGAGTGCATATTGTTCTGATTTTTATTCCTCGTTTCAGTCGTGTTTCAACTTTGGGTTTATTCCATAATTTGGAGCAACATTTATGCCATTGAAGTCCTCACAACAGTGATGTCTAGCTCAATCGGACACATTCTAGAAACTCTTAGCTACAAAGGAGGAGTTGTGATGGTTCGGTGGGGATGCGACGAAATACCAGTTCTAGATCTGATTCATAAGAAGCACGCGGATGTGTCATCGAAAGCATTCGAAGCCTTGGGAAGTGCAATGACAACGAAAAGCCGTAAACCGAGTGCTCTCCTCTCTGGGGCAGAATTTGAGCAAGATGTATTTGCAAAAACAGAAATGTCAAGAATAATTCAAAACTTGGTAGACATTGAATATGGAATCGAAGGGTACTTACGAGTAGAAAGCTTGATTGAAGCTTACAATCACAGCTTTGCTAGAATGATCCCTGGTCATCAATTTGTGTACCTTCTTATGCTAACTCTCCACGGATTCAATGCCATTCAGCTGTTCTCATCTATGGATGGCCGTCTTGTAGTCGTCTATACTGTAATGATGGCTCTTTTCATCCTGAGAATGCTGACTTTCTTTCCGGCAATGGGGAATGTGGACCACAAGTCTGATGCTTTCATTGATAGTTGGATGGAAGGTCTCCGGTACATTCCCAAAGGAAAGCAGAGCTATGAACTTTATTGGTACAGAATAAAATCCTGCAGACTCCTCGATTTTCGATGCGGTCGCTACTTCAACATGGAACGACAAACTTGCTTGGAGTTTCTTTTCAGAGTTTCCGAATTTGTAATTGTATTGATGCAAATTTATTACACTCCTTCATCTACTACCAGCGCGAAGCCACCACCAACTCCTGCACCACCTGTAACGCAGTAGACGTGACTTCTTCGAATCTTTGATATGTCACGACTTTATTATTAGCTCGTGGATTATATTTGATCTCCTAAACCTTCATTGCTTGCATGTGTTATGAAAAAGGAAAGACTAAAACTCATACTAGTACCTAATGAATTGATTTTAAGCTGCCCTCGAATTTGATCGTTTATGAACTAAAATATTAAAGACGTTAATCTTCGAAACCAGCTAGTACATTGCATACTGCAAGAATAAATTGCAATTGATTCGAAAAATGGAGTAGCTGTTCATAGTATTCTTAACATCATGTATATTGGTTATGCATTATTGTGCTTCCACACAAGTCTCACATTTCTTTGAGTCTCCCATAAGTCACATATGCACGTCAGATAGCTGCGAAGCTCGCAAGCAACAATCTTATACCCAAAAATAGTTGAGCTGCTCACCTAAAAATGTACCGGATAACTTAATGTACGTATAAAGTACCAATTTAAGCCCCCAACAATGGAATACTTTGATGAAGCTCAAAATTATTTAATCCTAGAAGGTTAAATGTTTTTGTGGTTTTACGCAGAGATAATGGTTTGAGTGTAAAATTTTCATATGCCAATTAAGAGTTTCTAGTAAAAAATTGAAAATTGAATGTCGGTGTATATGTATACATATATTATACGTGTATCCAGAGTGCAATAATAATCATGAATTCGCAAGGTGTGTCTCTGTATATTGCGTGGCTGTAACCAGTTTTACTGGACACTTTTATCATTAAAGAACACAATACACAATGTATAATAACTAAAGCCGCCACCGATTGTAAATATTTCCTTCTGGTGAATACGCGATTCCCATCATCCTCATGTCACGATGACTTAACACATTATCCAAAAGGCAAGTGAAAAGGTATTACATCGTTAATTCAACAACATTTTGTAGCAAAGCATGCAAGCATCTGCGATAGACTCTTTATCATGTGCATATCTTAACACATAGCTCGTAAAATAAAGTAGCATTGCATGTCTTCAAAATACTTACGCGAAGAGATGATACTCTCTGGTGCTTAGAAAGTCAAACAAGCAACCAGTACTGGAAAACTGGAATCCTAAACTGTATAATATACTGACAACTGATGTTTCATTTCGCTGACAAGTGGTGTGAAAAACTGGGAACCACTCTATGATCATATATAGATGTATTTATTCGCCTTGATATATGTTGATGAGAAATCGCATGAATACTTTGATGAGCGTCCAGCTAGAAAATTAATCAGTTTCACTTACACAGCCCGGAGGATAAGGTGTCCTCGTGGTATTGCTCAGCTTATACGGTGTATATACATTTGTGAAATATGCGGTGCTTACTAAATCTTTTAGTATTTTGTTCCTCTTGGAACTACATTAGTTCTGGAGAGGGTGTGTCTGTGGGTTCTAATGAGCCTATAGTTTGGACAAGAGACTTACAGCTGAACGATAGGTTTACAGTCAGGTTCAATAATGAAGATCCAGATAAACTCATTATGGAAATGTTTGCCCCAGTCCAAGGATATGTGTCGATTGGATTTTCTCCGAATGGAGCTATGCAGGGAAGCGATATAGTCATGGGATGGATCGACTCTAATGGACTCGCTCATATAAAAGTAAGTGTGAAAGAGGCTCATGAAATTATTGTTTGAAGCCTTTAGATTGGATTTTCAAATCGATTAGAACAAAATTGCTTTTTACTTTTTACATCGGATATTAATCTAAATCCAACGGAGAATCTACTTTATACTAAGCGAGAAATGGGGCACTTTAGGACTGAAATACTTTTTGCGCATTCCTTAGGACCTTTATGCAACTGGAAATATGATGCCTGAGGAAGATGACGTGAGCAATGTGGAGCTTCTATGGGCTGAACAAAACGAGTACGGGACAACAATAAGGTTTAGCAGGCCTTGGAATACATGCGATACTAAACATGACATGGAAATTACCGTAAGTCTGTAAGAGATATTTGAAATATCTTTGAAAGTAATTACAAACATCTGTGAATAATAAAACATAATCATAAAACGTTGATTTAATTATAAACGATGTATAGGAAGACACAACAAAACTAATTTGGGCCACAAGTTCTGATGATCCCACAGTCTCAGGAGCAAAGATCACGTATGCCCGTTATCATGGACCTGACTTGCGAGGAGTACGAAGTTTGTTTCTGAAGGTTCCAACCCATCTTGAACCTTTCCCAGATGACGAATATAATCTGGACCCAAGTGTGAAGTTCTGGGACGTGAGGATGAATCGAGTTACTGTTCCAGGAGATAGTGATACGACCTATTACTGCAAAATTATCAAATCCCCTCATACTTACGAGCGAAAGCATCAAATTATCGGGGTACGTTAGAGCAAAAAACAGTGACACACTTGAACTTGACTTTAGTGTATATGAACCATAATATTTTAATTTTTACATATTTATTTGACTTCATCGCAGTATCGCACGTTAATAGAAGAAGCAAACAAGCAATGGGTTCATCACATAAACTTCTTTGAGTGCAATGTGCCACCTCATCACGGAACTGCCGAGAGCGTCTTTGAAAAGTATTTAGATCATCCTGCGGGTCACTGTTACCACAAAAATATGCCTCCCGAGTGGGGAACGTACTGTAAGTCCAAACAGTCCAAAGTCCTTCACGATGAACTCCTAAAACAAAGCTCTCATTTGAGTGTCATACCCATGTCAATGTGTCATACCGCACAATGACAATAATAATAATGCTATCGTTGCTCATGTTTAGGTATGACAGTTCCTTTCGTGTGGGTTGCTGGAGCGGAGGGTCTCATGTTGCCCAAGGAAGGTGGAATTCCCTTAGGTAGGCAAATGGAATTATATCTTAATATACGGCAGTGCTAATTATTGCAGTACAACCACATGGTTCTAAATTTACAGGTGAACGAAACAACGGAACAACGTATTTCATGCTGGAAATTCATTACGACAATCCCAAGATGCTTGAATGTGAGATCTAAATTAGCAAAAATTGCCTTGTGTTGAATTTTGTACGTGCCAAAGTGGTATCACGAGTAGAATGTTAAAACATTTATTTATTTCTAGTTGATGATAACTCGGGAGTGCGAATTTTTGTGACGGATAATCCTCGTCCAAATGACTTTGGGGCAGTAACAATTCACACAAGATTTTCCCACGGGTTCCATCTCATTCCTCCGGGCACAACTGGCTTCAAGAATATGGCGATGTGCACCTCGGAATGTACTCAAAAGGCAATTCCTCCTGAAGGAATTACAGTGACACATGCGACATTGCATGCCCATTTAACTGCAAGAAAACTTAGAATTCGACATATTCGAAACGGAGTTGAACTACCTCCCATCGCACAAGTAAGGATAATTAAATTATGAGACCTAATTAAATTAATTAAGTGAGTAGGTGTAGTTGTTTTGCATGAACCTTAATATGAACTCTCTAAATTTTCTCAGGACGATCATTATGACTTTAATTACCAACAAACTCGTTTAGTCCGCCCTGTAAGGAAGATCTATCCTGGAGATATTCTCCTGACTGAGTGTGAGTTTGACACTACAGACAGAGATAAAATTACTTATGTAAGTTTCTCGGCATGGAATAACTTTCTTTCTCACTGTACAAATGTCATCAAGGATATTGTGCTAATGATTGATTTCGCTTTAGGGAGGAACGAGTACTCGAGATGAAATGTGTCAAGGGTATATTTATTTTTACCCCAGGATTCCTTTGGCCCTATGTAAGACGCAATACGAGTTTTACAACTTTTTTGACGCCCTTGGAATTAAGAAGGTTGAGGGCCAAGAGACCTTGGACAGAGTTTCCTTGCCTTATGTTCCCAAGTAAAACTTTAATACGAAATGAGCGAAAGTACACGCTTTTGAAAAGTAAAGCATGATATTAATTGAGTGTTGCCTGTTTCTACTTTTTCACAACAGCCGAAATCAACTGTATGACCCTGGAGATGATGCGTACATTCTTAAGAATAATACTGACGGCATTCCTCGTTATATTTTTGATCTTTTGGATGTAGCCGAACCCATAAAAAATGGACGGAGGCAGAGTGTCAGTGAATATGTAGAAAACTTGCCGTGGAAGACAGATGAACATTACACTCATAATGTTTGGTCCAAGTGGTGGTCTGGAAAACACGATACTTTCTGTACAGGCCAATCATGGAAAAGGATCCCACTGAAGGTAATAAATTAAAGATAAATGCATCATCCAATTTGGAGCAATAATAAGTACTGAGCATACGTTTCATTTTAATTTCAGGATTACTCTGTACACTATCCTTCTTTTAAGCCTTACGAAAAGCCAATTGCTAAAAAATGCCTGGGTCACCACACACACAACACTAAGTACAATTCAAGATCTTTTTCTGGAGCAGGAGCTACTGATGCCCATTGCACAACCATAACCCTCTTGACCTCCATTGCTGTGATGCTTGTAGGAGCAAAGCTTCTGTGATTCAAAAACTTCCAAATTATCTATATTGTATACGATGAGATTTATCGACATTAAAACTTTTCGGTTCTTAGAAGTTAAATAAAACATGCTGACGAGAAAGGATAAAACATACTTTGCAATTGCGAATTCTCTTTATTATTTCATTTCATTTAATTAAATAAGATCGTTGCTGTTCTTCCACTCTTGCTTTGTTTCAAATGTTCAGTTGCTTTAAACTTTAAACATTTCCGTACATTTTACATGAGTTTTGTTTTCAGAACAGGCTTACAAACCAAATAAATTTTTACGAGTATGATTGCACAGTTATAGTTGAATATAAATATGTTATATGCTAGGATGAAGTTTATACTTTTAAGTTAAAGGTACATATTGTTATATCTTGATAAAAGTAATTTTACATTGTTATACTGTTTATCTTTCTTATTTCGTAATTGTAATTGCTAGATATCGAATAAGACTACAATTCTTTTGTTTAATTCACAGGTTAGTTCCATAAGTTCCAATTCTCAATTACTTGAATAGCAAGTATTAAACTTGAATAAATAATTAAATCGTACACTGTACGTAATATTCGATAATCAGTCTTCCATTCACCCCGGTAGTATAATTTTAAAAGATTGCAGATGCACAGGAAGAAGCTATTTTGTGTGTGGTTGTCTGTCACGATTAAAAAGAAAACTAAGAAGATTGCATTGTAAGTTTCAATAAAAGAAAAGTTCAAGATGATGATGAGACAAATAAAAATCAAACTTCATCCGTACAAGATTCTTGTAGGCTGAAGTGTAACTAGTGTTTGAAAATGAAATATACACCTAATAAAACTACAAAAATTAGCAAAACCAATCTTCCTTCTTCTGGAGCACGCGAGCGAGTCTACGTCTATCTCTATATTTTACTTTCACATATAACATGACTTCTCTGACTTGAGTACATATTAGCACAGACTCTAGTAGTAATTATGTTCACAAAAACGAAATTACGCCAGCGTTACAATAATCAACTCGGTAACAATATAACTATTTACATCGTAAGTTCGTGTAATAACAAAGTGATTGATTCTCTGAACAAAAAAGTCTTCTTGGGTTGTTAGATGGCTCAAAGTACAACTAATTTCACACTTGCTCACATCATTAGTAGCGTCAAACATGATCGTATATATAATAATTTTCTTCATGAAATCCCAACCATTATATTGTAGGTCTTGGATTCAACGTGAGACGAACTATATGGATTTTTCTACTGACAGCACCGCAATACAATGGATTACACTTCAGAATTCAAGATGCACTGAAACGCCAACTTTCCAAGATGTACCAGGTGAAAAAGGCAAAAACTATTGTGTTTTACTTGTGTATGGTTCTTCATTACTCGTATTTACTTTTCGTCAGGTTTGGTTACAATTATTTAGAAGCTGAGTCCAGATGTTTACTGTAGAAAAATTCAAAGTGTCTCTTGTCATGTACATATTGTCTTTACGTTGTCGACAGAAAATGGAGAATCCACATGAGGAAAGCAGGGAGGTGTTCGGGAGTTTCCCACACCATTAATCGAGATCCTCTGCAGGATCCCTCCCCAATGAACACTTTAATGCTACAATAAAAATATTTCGAATCCATACAAAAAATCCTCTAGACTATATTTCGTTACAGAAGCGACGAATGTCCTGCTTGTTCATAGAACAGAACATAGCCGTCGCTGGAAACCACACTAGGAGGACTTATCGGAGAAACTCTGCAAAGAAAAACAATTTAAAATTTAAATAGGTCCTAATAGGTAAACCTCAAGAATCAGAAGATGGCGACGTTATTTGAAAGCTACCTTGAGTCATTGTAGCAATGCCACTCTCCTGTGTAGGGATGTTTGCAATATGCGATGTAATGACCAGAGTAGGTTGAGCCTGAGTGAATAGCTACACCGTAGAGATTATATAAAACGCCTTGAGTTCTGGTTGCAGCTAATAAAGAGAGGTCGAGACCATTCAGAGGGTAGTCTACAAGGGAACTCAGCTTTCCACGATATCTTTCTGCTAAGGAGAATCGCTTCAAGTGTACTACTAGAATTTTGGGGAACTTCTGGATGCAAAAACTCTTGGTGCACTTTCTCCGGCATTGGCACTTTGCACAAGTTGGCTTCTCATCTCCATCCAAAACTTCTTCTTTCGTAAATAGTTCAAAACACTGCGTTAACTTGGTAGTCGAGGAACGTGACGGGATGGGCAGAGAAAGATCCCAAAATGGATCAAAGGTTACTGAGCAGTGACCACAAACGGTGCACTTTAGCGTGGACTTCAGTTGTCCGACAAACATGTCTAACACTTTGGAGTTTTCATAGCGTAGGTAGCGTTTCCATGCTTCAGCTGCCTTTTCACTGTCACTGTAAAAGACAATTAATAAGATATTTCTCCCTTACTTTTCAGTGCCTTATTTTAGACTAAACATGTAAAGCAAAGTCTAACCTCAGGGAGTCATCAATATCTGTGTGTATTGGAGTGGGCTTAGAAGTAACGCGGTTGACATCTTCATGTAAACCTTCCAGCAAATATCGCAAGAATTCTTGAGCATCTTGCTGACTGTATCCCATGAAACGAGGGGCGAATCTCTGAATTTGATCTTTGAATGCTGAAGTGTCTACTACTCTTTGTTCTCTCCACAACTCATGAATGAGTTCCCCAAATGCTGCAATGAATATAAAGTATTCCATTATTAAACATACAGGCAATGGAAACAAATAAACTATCGATTCCTGTACCGGAACGCACCTCTTATCAAAGCTCCTTTCATCCCGGACGTAGTTCTGTTAATATCACCTTCATAGTTATCTTTCATCACATATTCTAGGAGGGGTTTTGTGTTGCTCAGGCACTGGAGGACTGTGTTCATGAAACACTGCAACAGAGAGAGACCACAAATGTTAAGTTTGCGAATCTTTCAAGATATAATCGAAAATGACTTACAGTATTTCCTATGTTCCGAAGGCCGGTGAGTCCAGCCTTCTCATAGCCACTGCTACCACCAGAGTCTTTCGACCTAAATTTGCCACCTCCAAGTTTAGGGGACGACGAGTATCCATCACTATCCTGTAATTAGTTTTCACAATGTCAAGTCATAATCATAAATAGCAAGCGATTGTTTACATAAAATTTGACAGGACTTGCTTTTTAAAAGTAATAAATAGCCCTTAATACTATTTACCGAATAATATTTCACACTACATAAGCAACGAGCAAAGCTAATTCAAAAGAAAATTATTCTGTTAAGTCATCAGACAGATTTAAATTAGTATTGATTACGCGAAGTATTAAATAAGCCATAAACATTTGCTAACAATAAGTAAAATTCATAAACTTCTAGTAATCCACTTTTTAAAGCACTTTAATAAAGTTTGGAATTTCTCTGAGTAAGCATGCAGCTCTGAGCTCATGATGATGATGAGTATTCGCTACTAATGAATTTTACTGACATGGGAGATTGCGTTATCCTTTCCACTTGAATTACCGCAACTGCTTACACTGACGAATATACTAATAGACATATATAGCACTACTTTGCCTCTCTGTGCGAAAATGTGTTCCGAAATTGAGAGTTACAGGACGCGTTTATAAACGTAATGGCAGACACTGTCATTATTATCATTTAAACTACTGGACTGTCTCAAATGGACACTTCATATATTTCCATCATAATCCTCTTAATTAACTACAATTGAAGGTCATGAATTGCAACTTCACGCAAGCTTGCTTCTATCCCAGACAGCTTTGTGTGTTATCTCAAATGCCCTTTTGCAAGGTCCTCTATTGAGTTCCATGAATGTCGTGTCATAACCTTGCGTAACCTTTGGACATTAAAATATATTATGGAGATGGACTTTAAAAGTATCGTACAATTTAGCTAGACGCACTTACGCACACAGCAGGCATATATTATTTTACGTGCAAAGTCAATACAACTTTTCAATGAGCATTTAAAAAAGTACGTCTCTTGTGTAAAAACTATTTCAAAACCCAGTTGGAGTTTAGCCACCCAGTGTAAATTCTTCTAAATTCTAAACTGGGTTTAATAATAAGTATGTTTCGTCAGTCTAAGCCGCTACTCACTGGAAATATCCAGCAAATCCAGCCGCTTCTTATCATCTCTAAAGAATTCTATTGTAATGTCATTTTGCACCTGTATGCGTGCTCCATACTTAACGTGCAACATACACATCATACTCTTCTATTCCATTCAAGCAGCCCAATAAACCTGACGTAATTTTCCCGTATATTCTCAAGCACGCCTCATTTCGAGTGTCTCATTGTATAAAATATCGTACTTTGAAGTTTGAACCAATTTGAAATAATATTGTCTGTCAATGTTAAAGACCAAATATATTCTCATGGTCATGCGATGATGTGTATTGTGTGCAGTTTATTTGAATCAATTCAGTTTAAATGCTATTAGAAGTTCAAAACCTTTTTATAAAAATATTAAATGAAACTTTTAGAACTTGGTTAGCACGCTTGGTTAACGTTCTCTACATTTACATTTTACATGATGTGCTTTTAAGTATTTAAGTAATTCTGTAATTCACTTCTTTCATTATCAGTTTTCATAATCAAACATTCTGCTTCTATAATACGATTCCCAAGTTCAAGATGCTCGTTCATAGACGAAAAGGACGATATTTAACAATTCGTCAAGCTGAATATTATGCATTCTTGTAATTACACATTTTTTACAACAATTTCAGCAATAAATTACTTAAGCGAGCGTTCATTAAAGCTGCAATAATTAATTAAAGCACAACTATTGCATCCCCCATCGATCAGTTGATTAGAATTATAGCAAATGGTAATTAGCAAAAGAATTAGAATTAGCGATTACCTCAATGAGGGCCTCTTGAGCACAACTAATGTTAAAACTAGCCCTTCGCCTTTTGATAGGCTGAGGGAAAGTGAAATTCATAATGAGCACTTTGAGATGCATCTTGGTTATTTATTACTGAAGTAGTTAAAGTGTGTGTGTAGTGTGTACGACTATGTATTGCCTCAAGGTATGCACAAAACAATGGAAAACTTAATAATACAAAATATATAATAAAATATCACTCTCAGACACAACTCGTGTGCTATGCATGCACGTCAGTCCTTCACAAACACAAAAAAGTTTCACTTCTTAGGTGAACAAGCTTTTTGTATTCAACTTGGATAATACAAATAAATCACAGTTCCGCAAGATTGTGTTTTTGCTTCATCCGTTCTTCTTCTTAGTAGGGAAAATTTTCGAAAATTTCCATAATCACTGCCACTCACTAGCTCCAATATTAATCAGAATGTAATTTCTCTTTTAGAAATTCTGTGTCTCACTCACCAACAATAAATATTCCATTAACTATTACAGCA
>Ga0194135_10002013_pt1 | contig 12296 bp, 9 predicted proteins | sample LitLau_LLRF_2013_FD_134024 | JGI IMG/M metagenome (GOLD analysis project Ga0194135, IMG submission 134024) | Freshwater sediment microbial communities in response to fracking from North America - Little Laurel Run_MetaG_LLRF_2013 (version 2) | ecosystem: Environmental > Aquatic > Freshwater >... | reverse complement strand
ACAGTCGATGTGGACAATAGTTTGTCGTCAAATAGGAGTTTTATTATTTAATTTACCATACTACTATTAACTACACAACTCTCTGTATGTGAATTTGCACATTTTGAATTCCTATTGTAGTGTTCTTTATGAAGATCACTGAGGCATTGATAAGCATCCTTTTTTATACTTTTACAAGTCCAAAGTAAAAATAACTGACTTAAGATTAATAAACTAATATGGTTCATTCGTTTCGCACACATTCGTTAACTCTGTACACAATAGTACATATCCTGCTATTATCCTCAATTATGTGTGCAGTTCATCCGTCATGTACTTGTATATACTCCCGAATTAAAGCACATTAGTCATCATCGTATATGACTCAACACGCTGACTGGCTAAAAAGCAATGGTATCAAGTGTCTAACTTCCAGGCTCATTGTTTTGAAGATACAGTTCGTGTTGACAAACTAACTGTAAGATATTCAAAACATTCAGCCAACCTACATTTTCTTCTTAAGATTTATACATAATGTATTGTTCATCAGAATGGTTAATTCTGGAATGAATGTATTTGTGCACAACTATTTTATGATTACAAGATATGCAAAATCTTCTTCTCTATTTTAATTAATGCACCTCTTTAATATTCTTCCTTTCCGCAGAAGAACGAACGAGGAAACAATAGCCAAAACTGATTGTAAGAAAACTTATCAAAATACAAGCAGAAAAATTCTGCTGTTTTGAGTGTCTTCTTGATTACTCTCTAAGACATTCGAATCATGGACAGCAAATGGCACAGAGTAGTTAATGTAATCTTAGAAAACTTACCCCCAATACAAACTGATGTACTTCTTTATCAATTAAGTTCCGAACACATTATCCCTTAGGACAGCTAAAATCTCTATTTTCTTGTAAGACACAATAAAAGTCGATCACAAAAAATCAAAAATCCAAATTCTAGCACAACTCCATCCTTTCGAAGTATTTTAAGTAATAATAATAAAACACAATATTTTTCACTTCAAGACGAATTGCTAAATTAACTCGAACTCAGATACATTATTGTATATATTACTTCAGTTACACATTACACTATATTTTTAGTAGTTGCAAGTTGTTGTTAAATGATAACGCATGATGGGGCGTATTTTAATACGCTTTAATCTTAATCACGAACTGACCAACATTTAGTCATCCTGTTCATTGGCAATGATGAATATGTGTAAAGGCAGTATTATTTATGAAATGTTGCAACAACTACTTTTAAAAGCCACACACTCTCCGTTAAATAAAACCAATACTAGCTAAATAAAATGTGTTACTGAACACATAAAAAATGCTAGCTATTAAAATACGCCTTCCATAATTTCTACACTTCTTAAGACCATTTCGAGGGATTTTAGTAATAAATGGAAGGAACGTGAAATGATCTTATTTTCACTTTCTTTGGTTTCTGTTTACTCACTCACATCTCACATGTGTTTTGTGTGTTTAAGAATTCGAGAGATCTCTCTGCATTAAAAAGCAGACTTGGTTTTTTGTATGCAACACAACTGCTGCTTTTGTGTTGATGGAATGGTAGCGCATGGAATATAATATCATGCTTCCTATATGTCTTCCAATACTTTGCGGTAGTATTGGAGGATCTTTATTTTGTATATTGTTCAGTCGTAGGAATAAAAATCAACTGATTATTGTCTGTGTTCAGTTGGTTTTGTTGTAATTTGTAATGCGAGAGGTGTGTGAATTATACGTAGTTTACTGCTGTGTATTATGTAATACCTCTTCAGGTATTGTTGATCGAACAGTTAACACTTATTTCAATTCGAATTGCTAAATTTTACGTTATACTGCGTACATATAAGTGGCTGGGAGATGCCTGTGCGTATTATTTATTGTTGTTATATTAATTGGCTTAAGTTTTGCATGTCTCTTTTGTTGTATGCAGATGGATTAAAGTCTTCGTTTGCATTTAACCTTAGATATAAGAAATATAATAATGATATGCAAAATTCATTAACCTTCCTGAACCATACTTACGTTAGTTCTTTAGAATTTGTAAGCACATATACTATCAGTTTGTATAATATTATGAGAAAATGAAATGAATGCATGTAACGTAGTATATTTCCAGTCGATGAAAGAATCGTATGAGACATTTTTTATTCATTTTGTGAGTTTCAGTTTTTAAACAGTGGGAATTTTATCATGTAAAATAACATTACTTGGGTAACATTGCATCGCTTTCTGCTTCCTCTTCGTCTAGACCTGCCTTGACTGTCTCGGGACTGAAGCTTTCTTGCTGTTGTTCCAAACCAAATGGAATGGAAATCACTGCAGGGCAATTTATTTCTTGTGGTTGAGAAAACGAAGCATCTGTTTAATATCACATACATATATATATATATATATATATAGATGAGCATCCACTCTAACAATTAATAATATTCCTCTAGAGTCATTGTTAACTTTATTTTTAAAACAAATACCCGCTGAATGACGCTTTTTAATAAGTTTTTGAAGCCATAGGAGATTCAAGGCTAAGTAAATAATTCCTGCAATTCCACCCACGATTCCAAAGTACCTGAAACTCAAACGAGTTCCTACTGCTCCCATGAGATATCCACCGATAAATGCTCCGTTGCCTTTTCCTGTGGGATAGATTCGTCATTAATTACTACTCTTCAGACAAGAATAGAATCAAATTCCTCGTAAAAATGTACATCAGTGCCTAAGTTACCTAAGCCGTAGTGAAGCGATCCCATCACTCCCATTAAAGTAGCAAGAAGTCCTTTAGGAGCCAATTCGCTGCAATATGTAGCTGCTGCAATCCACATTGTGTGGTATGTGAATGCCTCCATTGCCTCAAAGGGAAAACACCAGAATGGAGAACTACGTATTATATCAACGAACTCATGAGTCATGAGAATATTTACATAAACCTGAATATTAGATTTCAAACTAGATTATCCTCTCACGTTATATAAGAATAGCCAAAAAATCTGACAAAATACGTTATGAAAGCAAAAATGATTATGTTGACTCGTCCGAACTTGAGCAAAATCTTTTCGGAACCATACGAAAAAGGTATTCCGGCTACGGCTCCAACAGTCAGCGTCAGTCCTGTGAATTAATATACACTCAGGTTAGCGTCGGATATGATTTTTGAAGACGTTTACTTGTATAAAAAACCTAGCAAGTAGTTTGGAGCCTCGAGTTCTTTCAAGAAGATGAACAAGTACGACTCCACGAATCCCCACATATTTCCAAGGATGAATATCATGATTAGAAACACAACAACTTCTGGATACTTCAGCAGCTGCAGAATGTTCCTACAATTTCAAAGGAATTCTATAACTTTACTTCTGATGAGTTGTGATCTCTTCCATATTGATGAATTGTGCAATACTCACTTTCCCATTCCTTTCTCTGGCTTCTCAACTTTCAAATTCATGAACATGTATGTCACAATATTTAGAACCAGGAGTACATTTGACACGTAAAAGGCTGCAGAGTAGTCGGTTTCTGCTCCAGGCCCTTTTGACCTTGTAACTTGGTCGACCAGTAGCCCTGCGAGTGGAGAAACAGCTCCAAAGCCGACAACTGACCAAATCCTCTCTTTTCCGTACTCGGCTTTATCTGCACTCTTTACAACTGCTAAAGTTGTTGCGTCCAATAGAGAAAAACAAGAGTTCATGAACATCGTTGCTATTACTCTGAGGAGGAAGTATGTCCAGAATGTCTCCGCGTTATTTCCTTCGTGATGTATCTCTCCGGTTGGAAACGTCAAGTTAGTCAAGCACTTAAAATAAAACTCATCTTGAAGATCAGTGCTAATAGGTTGATCTAATTCAAATCCTACAGAACAACTGTCATTTCTCAATACTGTAAACTTAATTCCAAACTGCTCTTCTTCAAGTGTCATGTCTTGGAACTCTGAGTCAAAGGCAGGCTGTTGGCATTCCACCATTGTGAATGAACTACTACTATTGCTCTTGGAGTCACTGGCAAAACATTTGATTTTGTTAGAACTACTATTGAAAATACTTTCGCAACTAGATATCACAGAAGTAATTTCTTGATCCTCAGAAAATGCTTGCATAAAAGGAGAACAGAGGGTGTTATTTACTGGAGACAATACTGCATAGTTAGATGAAGATGCCCAAGTTATTTGGGTTGGACTTGTCAACTGAATCTCTCTGTATATTGGAACTGCCAGCAGGAGAGTGTGGAACAACCCGTTTGCAATCGTTGCAAGAATTAACACAATTTTGTACTGTCCAAGTTTATCTGCTAAAAAGCCTAAAGAAACAATTTCAAACATTACGCATATAACATTAAGCTGCACTCTTACAATCGGATTCGAGATTGGAAATGCAGATATACATACATACCCATCAACGGCGGACCTAAAAACGAAGTAAACGGTAAGACTGCATAGATTATCGCTATTTCTTCTATTGTGATTCCGATCCCCTTCATATGTATGGTCAGGTATGGTAAAATCGCAGCCATGGCTGAAATATTATCGGAATAGTTTAGAATATGGAATAGCTATCTCTGATTGTCATGCACTACAATTGCTCAAATCTTACCCCCGCAGTATAAAAAGAGAACAATCTTGAGGGGAAGCGTTTCTTTGTTAATTTTAAAAACTTTCTTGGTTTTTTCTTTGAGGTCCCCACTGCTCTTTGATAACTTCGTTGAGCTCTCCATGACTTTAGTTAAAAATCGTATGCTTGTGAAAGCTTCTTTAGCTAAAATCTTGATGTCACACTATTAAAGTGGAACGTGGGTAACCGGTCGATTAAATGATATAAAGAAATGATCTTGTATGAGCTAATTGATTAGTTCTTTCAAACCTATACATGCTGTTTTGGTTTTAAGTGATAAAAAGTTATATTACTTGTTCAGTGTCATCTGTCCACTTAATAGAATGGTCAATCAGCCTAATCTTCCATTATCCAACCTTTGCGTTGTTAATACCGACATCATTTTCTAATCATTCAGTCAACACCAGTAGTCAAATAAACAGCCAGAGATTCTTTGCTTTACGTAACGATAACCTCTGGTGTGAACGAATACAGATCAAACTGCAGATGTCCTTATGTTCACAACAACGCGTGATCAGTAACCGGCCAGCCCTTATGTCATTGTTTCTACAGAACCTTTAGTGTATTTAGGCAGGAAAAACTCATTAGCTATTGCTGGATTCTCAAGCTTCCGCAAATGCATAGTTAACAATTAAACTGCAGCTTTACACTCAAGTTTGGGAAATATACTAATCAATCCATATATGCATATTCCAAATAATTCTTGTCTCTCTATTCAACTATTTTTAGTTGATAACCAAATGATGTGTTTTGGTTTTATCATCTATTCACAGTCCAAGTTTGATGAACTTAATGCAAACTAAAAGACTGCTACTTAATCTGTGCTTCCGTGCACACACTGCGTACTGTATACAACAAATACATAACATGGAAAATAATGTTCCACCTTGCACAATACTCCTGAAATGGAGCTTATATTCAATCAAGTTCTTAGTTAGTCATTCACGAAAGCTAATCCCTCATACTATGCATTCTTTAACACCAACGATTAATAAAGAGAGCAGTCAGAAGTTTCGAATGTAAAGGCGAGTTTCAAACTGGAGCTTTTTTAATGCCAAAAACAACTAGTGTCATGATATTTCACATGAGAGCTCCAGAGAAGTAGACTTGTAGACTTGTTTTTTGTTAACTTATTAATACGAAAGATTTAAATCTGCATCTCTCCTTCAACTTTAACGTGTATTATTCGCTCTTCCAGTCAATCCGATAGCCATCAAACCATATTAAAGTTATTTACTCATTACTCGCGTATGCTGAATCTGAAATTATTAGTTTACATAAATCCATGAATATTTCCAAGTTTCACACTTGACGACATCCATACAAGAACACAAGAGGAGGCCCTTGAATTACAGATTCAAAAAAATGCCCACCGTTCGCTTTTCAATGGAATAATATCTTCAGTTTTCAAAGCTCTATACTCTGCTGTCATCTCCACTTCTTCATAATGCATTCAATATTCAGTATTTAGATTATTTCATGTATTCACACATTATAATGCATATTACTGAATTCAGTGTTTCATAGTCTCTGAAATTCTCTGAAAGTCTCGCCAATCTCAATCATTGAAACATTGCTGAAAGGAAACCAGCAGCGGAAGGGAAAATATTGAAAGTATTTCTGCAACACGAATGATGGAAACAAATACGTAAAATTCATCTGTCAAAGTCGGAAATTATTAAATTGTATATAAGCGACAAGCGAGTTAAACTTCCAACAACAATCCTCTTACACTGTTGAACATTTAACATGCAGAGAGACTTGTCTTTTATTGTTTCATCAAAACCTACCTTATAGTTCATTATTAAAGTACGCCGTCGTCATTGCATGGTAAGTTGATCATCAATTGTCAACAAATACATGATTTCGAATTACACGTCTCAAACTGTATTCGACTTTGTTCGATGATGATAAATGAGGCTTCATTTCTACCCAAATGGTTTTTTATAAATTCATGACGCTATATATTCAGATTTATTTGACAATACTTAAACTGCTGGGTTGTGTACTTCACATTTTATTGGTGAGATTTGATGATTTGAATTGCTTAGACCAAGTTTTTAAAAAAATGAGACAGACAAGGACGATTTGAAATGTTAAGTTAATATATATGGTATGATTCCAACGATGAAGCTCATGCGGGAGTGAATGTAAGAAGAATCCATAAATAATGTATGGTCTGACCCTGCATCGCATCGACAGAGAATTATTATTCAGTAGCACGAATAACATTTGAATTGGATTGATATAAATGAATCATTTATTTTGTTGTCGCCTAGTTAATTCTGTTTCAATGGAAGAATATATTTTGCATTTCAATATTCTCTTCTACCTTTCTTTTGCGTTGCATTCAAAAAGACATATGTATAAAATCAATTCCGAAATGAATACAAGTCCGCAGTGACTGTTCTTCTGTGGAACAAGCAGAGACTCCCACTAGTACATAATAATAGCATATATAGTTAATCACTGGATTTGTCTCTCTAACTCTGGCAAGACTGGCAAGAGCCTCAGAATTATTTTATTACTGAAGGTTCAAATATTTTTATATATAGAGAGAGATTGAGAGAGGAGAGTTTCAGCTCTGAAGGTGCTTGCAGGTCAACGGAGTATTATAATGAGGAGACTCTGAGGTGATAGCTGTGTGATAAGAAAAGTCTAGACACAAGAGATACTACCAATTGAAGATTTCATGGATAGTCTTTTTTGACGACGAATGCGAATGCCGAGTTTAGTTATTGGTTTGTAAGTCACTTGCTCCTGAGGATTCGATCTGTGAGGTTGTTGGAACTTGGAAGTCTAGCGTGGAATCTTGAGTTAGGAAGTCTGACTGCGTGTTCTTCTAATATCCACTGGGGACTTAGAAATTCCTGGAAAATTTCAAGCCATGCGTATCATGGATTTAAGTTGTAAGTAATTTGCTAAATTGTGAAAGCTACATTTGGGAGTATAAGCTTGATATCTAAACCAGCTGGTGTATTAACTGTTAACATTTTAGTAATGAAGAAATGAAAATTGGGAAATTCTTAACGTATGTGTGAGTGGTGTCTTAAAAGAGTTTATCTGGTTTTATTTCAGTTACCTGGACCGTTGTTGTCCTCACAATGAGCGCGGTGGGGTCATCTCAAGTAATCCCTTTTGTCGAGGAATACTTTGAGGATCGAATTGCCGGGGACCTTAGTAAAGTCACGTGGAAACATGCTGTCAATAACGTTCAGTTGCTGGATGAAGCGCTTAAAGGTACAATGTTAAATAGTAAAAATGAATCGTATATAACATATCTTTCAAGTAATTTGATGAATTCAATTTATTTTTGTAGACAATACGGTGATGATGCTGGAAGCTGATATTCTCATGGGGAGGAAAGCTTCAAAGAAGAAACCTGACCTTATTAGACCAATAATGGCCCATCCACCGAGCACAACTTCTGATTTGTCTTTTGACGACTTCTTGGCGAAGGTCTCGAACGCTGTGAAAAGCGGCGAGAAGAAAGGCATTAAGTTGGATTTCAAAGATATAAAAGCAGTCGCCCCAGTGCTCCAGAGCTTGAAGAAAAAAAAGTCCATCAATTTTCCAGTTTGGCTGAACGCAGACATCCTTCAAGGGCCTGTTAATGCCACAAAGACTCCAATCAATGCTACAGAGTTCTTGCGTAATTGCAGTGAAATTTTCCCTGAAGGTACTTTGTCTGTCGGATGGGTCACTCGATATGGATGGGACGACAGCAAAGGTAAGATCGACATCGCTTGATATGAATATTCCTTAATTATTTTCCATATTATAGTTTTTGTTAAAATTTTACTATTGCTTTACTGTGATTGCAGCTATCAACCGATCACTTCCAATTATTAAGGGTCACAAATACACTGAAGATCAAGCTGTTGAAATGCTAAACCTGCTGAAAAACAATAATATCGACATCTCCTCCACTAGCGTCACATTTCCACTTCGAGCTGGGCTTGCAGCGAATTCCAAAAAATTCATTGAGCATCTACTTGGTGCCGGACGAACAACAATCACTTTGTGGTCTGCAATCGATGATGATGTTGATATGACCAAGTTATACGATCTATATGACACAGAAAAAAGCCGGATTTACGTTGACGTTCCTTTTTCTTGGGAGACAGGACCCAATTCCACTCAGCCAGTGAATTGTGATTTGCATCCTGACGCCGAAGAAGTACACAATCACCATGCTGAAGATGTCGTTGGTCCCGAAATCCACGTACACGACCATGAAGTAGAGTCAAGTGCCCATCTCGCCACTGCATCTTCAACATTTGTAGGTCTCCTATTTATGGTGCTCTCTGTCTCTCTCTTGTAATACCTCAATTCTAATATCTTAAATAAGTATGACGTATATTACCTAAATTCAAATCATTCAAAGCTTTAATTAACTGTAACTCGGATTATTGGTTAAAGAATCAGTGGTAACCAAATTATATGAAGTACCTTGTCGCAAGAATAAGAGTATGAATTAATATTAACATGTGTAGAATAGAGTTTTGTTAGTCTTGTTAATTATGTTAAGTCTTCCAAACACACTACACTAACGCTATTTGTAATCAAAAGCATTCATCCAAGGGCTCTGTGATAATCATTGCTATATATAGTCACTTAATTACAGACACACTACATTTATTCGTAGTGCATATGTATTAGACAAATTTAAATTTAAAAAGGCCTATTATAGTTTAAAATTAAAGTATATGTGTTGTTATTATATCTATTAAACGGTTGTGACAGCATTTTAATTGCCATTTGGACCTCTTCAAATTCAAATTCTGGCCAAATTCAGTGCATGTTGTATTGAAAATTGCCAAAATTTACTATAAAACTTAGGCATCCTTTATCACGAAGTGGGAATAGCAGCACATATCTCAATCTCCAATTAAGGGCATTCAAAATTAAACACACACTCTGTATTTGACACGCGGTCTTGTCTTCCAGATAAGTCAGGATGAATCACCCTACCACCCACTTGCAATAACAATTAGACACTAATTGATCTCTTATTATCTATTGCTAATATTTTGATCTGACAACGGGAGATTCTGATGATCCATTATACGAGTTGTTGCAGGCACAAACTGCAAATGAGACATGTACACATACGAAATACACAGACAAAAGAACAGAAGTAAGTTGCATTTTAGCTTGTGTGTAAGCTCATCTCGTCTCAATTGGCCCAACGGAAAAAGGGTGAACAGTGTAAAGAAGCAAGTTTGCGTTGGATCATCTCACTGAAATCTGTACGAGAAGCGAGAGATTCATTCATTCATTTGTTGACCAGCATAGTGAGAGGTGTGCTGTTCCTGCCGTTCTCAAATCAAGCGATCGCAGATTTTGAGATCTCACACACTCAACAAAACTACCGACTAACTTATCCAAAAAATATCTCTCGGAATATACATAGGAAATCATGCATCCCTGCTTGCATTGCATCGTACATCCCCTAATCCATACATAACTTCGGTTTTTCACTCATAAACATACCATTGTGTCAATAAACATTAAATGTTGAGATCTTTAAAACCCATCTTCTCAACTCTCTGAACTTTAGTAGATCACTTATTACCACACACCATCAATCTACCCTTTCATTCGGCCAGTGTCATTGTCAGTGTCAGAAGAAGAATCTCTTTCACAAAGCTTAGCCTGGATAATTACCCACGCGGTGAAATTGTTTTGTGGAAATAAAGTATGTATAGATTGGTGTTAAGCGTTTAAAAATTAAGTAGCAATAAATTCTTCAAGAAATTGTATTAAGCGATATTGTCTTGGACTTGAAAAGTTCTCTCATTGGACACGCTTTTCCACCACAAATTCCTCTTCATGATTGTCTACAAGGCTCATTATTCTTGAGTAAGTAAAAGTATTCTTTTGTATTTTTCTACTTTCTTTCCTCTATTTGATTGTCGTCAAGTGCATATTCCATGGCTGGAACGTGTGGATAGATATTTACATTTAGTTTTTTGACTCGAACAACCACATTCTATATTACATAGACATTGTGACATTGTGTGTGTTTGAGTCTGTATATGTGAATAGCTCACATAAGTTTTGTAGCCTCAATTGTTCCACACGTACTTTTATGTTATTTTTGAACTCTTTATGACACAGGAATTCACCCTGTGTGCTTTCTCTAGCTTCCTTAAACGTGCCGAAAGAATTTATACTACTTTTTTTCCTTTTGAACAACTTTCTGAAGCTGGTCCATTAAATGATTTAACTCATTTAACAATGGCAAGTTACATTTTGCCATTTTTCTGTAAACACACAAAACTGTACTTCCGCAGCTACATAAACCTCATCTAAATCTTACCGTCATCGTGTATAACACAGGACACACATACCAAAATGTTAAAAGTACTAACAACAATATAGATTTGTGTTATTCCTTACGCATTTCCTACAAGAAGCAAAAAACTTTCCCCTCAGCTCCCATGCACATTTCTTTTCATCAGAAATCTTACAAGATTTCAGTAAGAAATTTCAGTATACAAACTTACGCACACGAAGAAAGTTTTTTCTCTAGTTTAAGGAAAGCTACACTTATTTCTTTGGTGTTGAATCATTTCATCCACGATTAACAGTCACACTCACACAGTCATACACATACACACACATTAGCTAGAATTACAAGGCACATTTTTGAAAGTTACAGTTTTACATGGTGGCTTGGTGGTATTCTGCTGTCTTATGCAATATGCAATTTATCGTAAATGCCAGTGGGAATGTGAATAAAAATGAAAGAAATGTGCCTTCAAAACTCTTTCATATTTTTGGCTTGCAGGAGTTTTAAAGTGGCAAGTCGATTCATCAACTGTCAAGCGTGAAAATCAGCCAAGGAAGTGTTAAGGTAAAAATCTCTGGAGAAGTGTTTCCAGTTTTTGTGGAACCTTGAGTATTTTGGCAACACTTGTCACAAGAAATCACACAAACAATAAATATTATACTCTTTCCCCTTTGCAAGTCATGCGAGTAACAACAAACTATTTGTGCTGATCGTGTTGAATGAAATGAAAAACGGCATGGGAGAGTCTTTACTAGGCACCATTTCTTATAGTGCTTCATCACTTCCACTTGACAAAAAGTGCACCTCCAGTTCCTTCTTCGTGTAGAAAGCTTCGTCGTTGTTCCTCAACAGCCACTTATTGTCACACGGAACAGTTTTCCAGTATTTCTCCATTGTTCTCCATACTCTTTGAAAAGCGAAGAAGTCAAACCGTGAAATGGATGTCATAGCTCTCACTTTCAACGAGTTGTAACTGTGAATGTGAATTGTTCTCACCAAGAAGATACATACATCAATGATGTGGTTGTGCTGAGCTACGAAGAGCATTTCATGTAAATTCGGGGAATTTGATACACTCGATTTATTGCTTACAAACTTCTCAAGGAAATAGAAAAAGGTGAGATATTGTTTTTTTACAAAAATCAAGTGTCATTCTTTCTTTTTTCATGTCAATGTGGAGTTGCTAAAATCGTCGTCGGAATTGCAATATAAATTGCGTCAACATAGTTTTCAATGAATTCAATTTTCAAGTGTTCTTTTATATTAAAGAAACATGCCAAGCTATTTATACGGAGATACAGAGTTGTTGCCCGTGTAATCCACGTTGAAGTTCATGGAAAGAAGAAACTTTAATCTGTGTAGTAGTAAGAAGAATGTGGGATGGACAATTGCCAAAACATT
>Ga0194135_10002012_pt1 | contig 12297 bp, 12 predicted proteins | sample LitLau_LLRF_2013_FD_134024 | JGI IMG/M metagenome (GOLD analysis project Ga0194135, IMG submission 134024) | Freshwater sediment microbial communities in response to fracking from North America - Little Laurel Run_MetaG_LLRF_2013 (version 2) | ecosystem: Environmental > Aquatic > Freshwater >... | reverse complement strand
TCCGGCGTAACTTTCATTATTCATTGTATTATGTTTTATGTAAATCACGCTGTCAAACCACACAACTTACTCAACATGGTGTAATTTCTTTTTCCTCATAGACCCTATATACTTATGACGGCAACTTTCGTGCTCTGAACGTCCTTATCTCTGCCAATTACGGTGGCACAAAGGTTGAAGTTGACCCTACATTCGTCTTTGGGGAAACCAATCACTCGGAAGAGTTTCTCAAGAAGTTCCCGTCCGGAAAAGTAAGCCAATAAACCAAAAGCAAGATGTTTTTTTTGATGCTTTTGAAATTGGTGAAGTTTGAAGTTTGCAGAAACGACGTGAGCTGGGATATGATTTGGGTATACGTTTAACATTTTCTAATTTGACAGGTACCTGCTTACGCGACCAAGGATGGGAAATGCTTGACACAAGGTGATGCAATTGCCTATTTTGTTGCCAATGAGAATTTGCAAGGAGGAAAAACTGAATTCGCCAGAGCTCAAGTAGTCCAATGGTTGACATTTACTCAAACGGAGTTGAATCCGGCTGTTTTTGGTTGGCTCTTCCCTTCCATCTCCATCATGCCATTCAACAAAGACGTAAGTTAAATATCTTGACGCATTTTCTTCATCCGTAGACTATTCGACTTACGTCTAATGCCTTGCTACTAATGATGACTCAATTTAATTAAGAAAAAAAATACTTTATGTTCACAGCAAGTCGCAAAGGCCAAAACTGAGGTCGAGAATTTATTGCACTACCTCGACAATCATCTCTTGGTCCACACATACCTCGTTGGTGAATCCATCACATTGGCCGACATCTCTGTCTTTACCACCCTCTTTGACATCTTCAAGAATCTGTTGGATGCTGAGAGTAGGAAGCTCTTTGTCAACGTCTCTCGTTGGTTTGACACCATTTTGAATCAAACTAAAGTCAAAGAAACTTTGGACAAGTTCAAGTTCGAGTTCACATACTGTGTCACCCCTGTCAAGTTCGATCCAGCTAAGCTCAAAGAGATTACCGGTAATTTAAGCTTACTCTAAACTTTATTTCCGTTGTGGGTTTGCTTGGTGTCTGATGACAATTATGGAATTCTGTTTCTGAAATGTATTTCGTATTCAATTTTAGGTAGTCAAACTCAGCCAGCCAAAAAGCCAGAGAAAGAAGCGAAAAAGAAGGAAGAGAAACCAAAGGCTGTCGTAAAAAAGGAACCTGAAGAACCCGTTGAAGAAATGGATGCAGCAGAAGCTGCATTGGCAGCCGAGCCCAAAGCCAAGGATCCGTTAGATGCACTCCCCAAGGGGTAACCATTTTAAAAGCCCAAAGATTGGATTAAAAATTGAAAAGGGATCCGACAACGAAATTTTTTCCTTTGTTTCCAGAACTTTTGTCATTGATGACTTCAAGCGGTTCTACTCCAATAACGAAGTGGACAAATCCATCCCATATTTCTGGGAGAAGTTTGATCCTGAGAATTACTCCATTTGGTTTGGGGAGTACAAGTATAACGAGGAGTTGACGAAAGTTTTCATGAGCTGCAACCTCATCACAGGTAATAACTGGATTCAAATTCAAGGAAAATTGCGAAACAAAGATAACAGCACATGAATTATCATTTTGGGAAATTCCTCAACCCTGCCTGATTCTTCTACCTGCAGGAATGTATCAACGCCTGGATAAGATGCGGAAGAATTCCTTCGCCTCTGTAAATCTCTTTGGAGAGGATAACAACAGCAGCATTTCTGGGGTTTGGATCTGGCGTGGTCAGGAGTTGGCCTTCCCACAAAGTCCCGATTGGCAAATCGACTACGAAACCTATGCCTGGAAGAAGTTGAATCCAAATGACGCCGAGACCAAGCAGCTCGTCAAGGACTACTTTTCCTGGGAGGGGACTGACAGCAAAGGACGGAAGTTCAACCAAGGGAAAGTCTTTAAATAAGAACCTCCTCTACTTGCAATACACACAAGTTGTAATGACTGGTCGTTGCGGTCTCTCCTTTCTATAAGTTAATTTCTCCATTGAATTCTGCATTACTACCAACTGTCATCCCTATTTTCAGGAGCGTTGGGAGTTGTCAGGAAATAAAGGGTGTTTGGAAGTTGAAAACATTGAGCTCTTATTTTTACTTGTCTTGTAGAATAGAAATAAGTGGTAAAATGGCGGAATTCGGAATAGTAATTCATAATTACGGTTCATGTCTTTTCACAGTGTTCGAACAAACAAAATGGAACGTCATTATTAATTATCACATTCACAATTCCCAGAGTGAAAAAAAAAAAACACCCTTGTCCAGGAATTAAAGTTCAATCATTTTCATTAGTCTCTTAATCGAAGACTTAGCAGTTCCATTCGCATAATTTGGCGTGTCAGTTCAGCATCTCAAAATGGCCTGCAGAACGCAGGGTCTAGCCGCGACCCAACTAAATCCTCAGTTCATCAAAATGCAAAAATACATCCATGCTTAATAGTAAGAAATTATTAAAGGGATGCTTAATGACTTATACAAAGGGTGCTGGGGAAGGGAAGTTACAAATCAGGGTCTAGTTAGTACGAACATGGTCTGTATATATTAGAAATGGGGTACGAAGAAATTGAATTAAAACATACCCATACCCAACCCGCCGCTCAACTTCTCAAGCTTGGAACACGCATTCACTCATAGACTTGTAATCGACTACATATCACCTTCAATATCATCCACACACGCTTAGGCACCGTTTTGTAGAATGTGATAAGCTGCCCCCAGTGCCCAACTCAGCTCATGACCGTGTATCTTTTTCAGCGCTAATATCGGAGTATGGTTGGCTAAGCCATACCCATTATGGAGAAGGGCTCCCATGTACGTCAAATCCAAGCAGAGGAGAGGGAGATCAACGTTTACGGTATTGCATGCCTGTTTCCCAGCATCGAAGTAGTGCTTCAATGTAAGCTTTCCTCCGTCAATCGCATCTGAATAAGTGAATAATAAAAACAATTATCTAAATGAGCATCATCACTCGACCCTGTATTTGTATTGTAATGAGGAAGAAGAAGAGTTCTCATTAGCAAAATGCTCAACTTACCGACAAGACCAGCTTCTGCCGCTCGCTCGGTAAAGTATGAGAATACAACAACTTGACGATTGAAGTCTCTAGATTTGAGCGGATTCTTTTCCTTGATTATGTCGACAATCGTTTTGTAGCAGGCATCCCAATCTGCCACGGGCTCCTTTCGAGTGAATCCCTCATATTGAACTTTCTGGAATTTGGAATTGGGTTGTCCTCTGCCGGTTAGAAATAAAAGATTAGGTAGTTATTCAACGGTCAGAGCGTCCAATTGTTCTTTGCTATTCTTACTTGATAGTGTAGGTGACCCCTCCATGCGTCCACTCTCTTGATACTTTTGGATTGACGCATGGGCTTGTAAGAACAGTTGAGTCGGGGTTGGTCTGATTATAGGCAAGCACAGCTTTTCGAACAGACTGTAATCCAAGACCCAGGTAACTGTAACGAATAATGAATACAAATCAATACATATCTATAATCGTCAACTCTTCAGACAAGTGCAAAAATCTCACCTGTGAGTGTATATTGGTACTTGTTGATGAAACAAACTGATGTTCACAATATTCTCCTTCGGATACAACTCAATGGTATGAGGACTAGCGGCAAGGGTAATCTGAGTGGAGCCGCCGCCAAGATCCAAGGCAGCTACGGTTTGAGGAACGGATTCTCCAATTCGGTCTAGAAGAAAAATGGAGAGCATTATTTACAACTTGGTGTCATTTATCTAATCCAAACTGACAGTTGATTATAACTTGCCTAATAGAAAGTTTACCGTGAACCACGAGAATATGCCCTCATCAACACCATCCATAATCCCAACCGCATCGACTGGGGCATGGAAACCACTTTTTGATATGACTTCAGACACCTAGAGAAGAATCAGCGATTAATCTCATATTGTATTGCATTGAATTTGTCTGGTTTTAGATTGAGAAGCCGAACCTCGTTGAGAATGTTGTCCGCCTTTTCCTTGGGAAGTAATCGTAATCCTGCGGTGGCTTTAAGGGTAATTGGAGTTGAGCTCCACTCTGCTTCCGGAATGAAATTTTTCGCTTTATCAAGGAGTGGTTGTAAACTTTTGGCTGCATTAGAGGGTATATCCGCATATGCTGATAGACCTGGCTTGACTTCCTCAAAGAGCTCGGACTTGAGCTTAAGATTCTTGTCTGAAATTATATATGAAAAATTAGTTAATTTATTTTGTGCCATTTGTCTGTCACCATTATTGTAATAGAGTTCCCACCCCTCAGATCCTGGTAAAATTCAAAAGCCAGAACACGAGATCCAGTTGAGCCGGCATCGATGATAACCGCATACGTCTTCTTCTGCAGTCCAATCTTGAAGAATATATTTTCATCCCACCAATTAACACTGTGAAGAGGCGTAGAGCGGTGTTCCTTTGTTACATAGAGGTAAAGAATTGCGAGAAAACCGAATCCGACTAACAATAAGAACAATTTTCTTAGTTGACGGTTCATTCCGCCACTGATCCCAGTTGGTCCACCCTTCTTCTTCTTTTGAGATGACGAGGATCCATTCATTGTAGTTCCATTTTTTTCGGTTTCAGGACTAAGTTTCTTGGAGATTTTCGACTTGGCTGAATCCCGGTTTCGGATCGTTCCCGAATCGCTCATCGTCTATAGTAAAGTAATTTCTCCTCCTCCACCACCTACATGATAAGAAAGGGAAGAGAACAGTTTAGACAACATCTACTCTACATGATAGATGAGTTTACGTTACTGAACTCTATCGACTAAACTTCTAAAAATACATAAAACGCAAGGGCAAAGCCAACTCACCAAGCGGTTATGCTGAGGGAATCTTTGTGTCGCCCTCCTTTTCCCCTCCACCGGCTACCGTTGTTCAATTAGCAAGTTAAAGTAATCCACAATCCAGGTGTTGTCGGGGTGTGAAACTTGAGCTTCGTCCTCCTCCTCCTTCCTTCTTTACCAAGATCCAGAGAATGAGAATCTCTAGCGAAGCAACGGCAGAGTCCAGGTCCAGCGGAGATAAAAAGAACAGACAGATAGAGAGGTAACAAAAAAGAGCAGAGACAAGAGTTTTAGATTTGAAGAATGGAATGAAAGGTGAAAAAAAAAGATTAGGAACCACTCACGACAATAATTATTGATTGCGGAATGCGCACTGTTCTGGGTTCTGGACAAAAAGCACACAATAATTGAGCCAAGGACTCCTCGGCGTGGAAAAAGCAATTACTATATTGACTGTGTGACAAGACAAAATTCCAAGGACTTTAAGCCCAGTAATGAAGAATTGGCTCTTTGACCGTCCATGTTTAATTATAAAACGACCTTTTTAGAGGAAATTCTCGCCATATTTACATCTGTTATACCTTTCTGCATCTAAACTTGTTAATTATGCGATTACGGGATAATCGGTGATTTAAATGTATTCACGCTTAACGATAGGCGCAAGTATTTCCGAAGCGGAAGGAAGGAGTGGCTAACGAAGTCAGGCGGCGAATCAGATGGCAGGAGAGAGAGATGAGGATTGGGTTGCATTCAAGCGACCCACCCACCAACTACTCCATGTGAGAGAGACGACGGGCACGCACAACACACGGAAAAGTCAATAATTTCGCACAGATCAATAATTCGCACTTTCCAAAAATCCTAAAGTGAGTAGATGTAGAAGTAAAAGAACAGAACAGACAGGGAATCAAATCAATCACAAGTAACAAGGGTTCCACTTTCGCTTTCAATTAGACGGTCTGCTGTGTCGTCTGTTCTGTTGGCTCATTTTAATTCATAATATTCTACAATTTGTAATCAAGATGGTAAATCCCTTCATATTTAATATATTGTTTCTTGTTTGAAAAGTACTTGAGAGCACTTTAATTTCTTTTAGGGAAATGAAGTGTCGATGTCATCCGAAATGTGTTCTCACTGTAAGATTATTCTAACTAAATTCAAACATAAGTTGCAGCAGAAACACTGACTACATGACTTATGCAAAATGGTATAATATTATTATTATGGCACATAGTTGACCCAGAGGAGATCAAACGCTTGGGGAAGCGATTCAAGAAGCTGGACTTGGATAATTCTGGATCCCTCTCCATTGACGAGTTTATGAGCCTCCCAGAGCTGCAACAAAATCCCTTAGTGCAGCGCGTAATTGACATATTCGATGCTGATGGAAATGGTGAAGTTGATTTTAAAGGTTAGTTTACTTTAAAATCTCGCATCGCCTTTACTTCTGCAACTGAATACGGAAGGAAGCAAGGGGAGCTGGAAAACATGTAAACCTAATTATTTGCTCTTTATCTACCTTTCAGAATTCATTCAGGGTGTGTCGCAGTTCAGCGTTAAAGGGGACAAGGAGTCAAAGTTAAGATTTGCATTTCGAATCTACGATATGGATAATGATGGCTACATTTCAAACGGGGAGTTATTTCAGGTACACCCCATCATACTAGACTTTCGTTTTGATTTGGGTTACGGTTACCTATCTAAATAACTCATAGAAATACTTGGGTTTTCGACAGGTGCTGAAAATGATGGTTGGAAATAATTTGAAGGATACTCAACTTCAGCAAATTGTGGATAAGACGATCCTATTTGCCGACAAGGATGAGGATGGAAAGATTTCTTTTCAGGAGTTTTGTAGTGTGGTGGGGAATACGGACATCCACAAGAAGATGGTGGTTGACGTCTAACGTCTTAAATTAGAGAATCACTTAGGTAGTAGTTCTGAGACGTTTGACATTTACCTTTAAATTACAAAACTACATTGACTTCTGACCCTTTGTAATCTAATTAATGCACTCCTCATTTCATGTTCTTACCTAAAGTTCAAGCGCAAATAAAAAGTAATCCAGTCAATACTGAAACTTTGTTTTAGGATTTATTTGAAACAACTCCAAATGAATTAAAAAATTCAATGTTAACTTAATTTCCAGCCGCTGCTTTGGTGGCAATCCTCTTGTTCCTCTCTTCAGCGATGGTCAGCTTAACTCCCTTTCCTTTAGGCAGAGAGACGTAGGGCTTGGCTCCTTTCCCGATGATGAAGACGTAGTTCAACCTATAACGAAAGGAAAGAGAAATTAAATTTAACAACGGGGACCCATCAAAAACTATTCTGCGAAAAGGAGTTATTGTCTACTCTCTTGGTAATGCACCGTTTGTACTTGATCTGACAGATGATGCGACCGTTGAGAGGGATTTACTTTTGCCCTCATTATGACCCGAATGAGCATTGAGAATCAACAATCGGACTTCGAAAGGGGCAAAATGAATAGAAAATAAACGGATTATCCGGTTTTGGAGTCTTACCGAGTAGCAAAGACGTGACCAACGGAATCCTTGATATGCACAATATCGAAGGATCCAGGATGACGTTCTCGGCTTACAACTGAACCAACACGCCCCAAGTTACGACCCCCAGTGACCATACACAAGTTTCCTGGATTAAGACAAGAATTGATTTCATTTGTGTTGTTTAGTACTCTGTTTGTTAGAAAGTAAATGTTCTTACCTGAATCAAATTTGATAGAGTCCATGATCTTCCCGCTAGTAATATCGACTTGGATGGTGTCGTGAACTTTGATGACGGGATCAGGGTATCGGATGGTCCGACCATCATTCGTAACCAAGAATGGGACTCCCTTAGTACCGACCTGAACTCGCTTTACTTTGCAGAGCTTGTACTGAAAGAGAAAGAAATAATATCGGGCCTATTAAATTTTTACCAAGTTAAATAGTATCTGTACTAAAAAGATCCTTAGTTCAGTGAATTCAAATAATCATATATCGTTCATTGGATTATGCCTGAAATGTTTAACATCATTACAAAGTAATCGTAATTCAAGTAATCTGATTCAAGACTGACTCACCTTAGCTTCTTCTGGAGTGATTCTGTGGATCGTGAAACGACCTTTGACATCATAGATGAGACGGAAGTTTTCGTTTGTCTTTTCAATTTGCACGACATCTAGGAGATAAAAATTATGAGGTTATTAGCGAATACTTTGGAATTCGGAGAAACTGAGTCAATTATCTCTTTTCAGTTTAAGTAAGTTATGAACTCATCATTGTGTTCAGATGGGGAAAGAAGAATAAAATGGTTGTCATCATGTTAGATAATTGTATGGATTGGATATAATTTCCTTACATACCCATGAAACCAGTTGGAAATGTTGGGTCGGTGCGAACTTTTCCGTCGACTTTGATTAGGCGCTGCATAACGATCTTTGTTACTTCCGCTTTTGTCAAAGCATACTTGAGACGGTTTCGGAGGAATATGACCAAAGGAAGAGACTCTCGGAGTTTATGGGGTCCAGTGCTTGGTCGTGGAGCGTAAACACCCCCCAACTTGTCCAACATCCATGCCTTCGGAGCATTCAGCCGTTTCAGATGTTTCTTCGGACCACGCGCCTGGAAAATGAATTATAAGTTGGAATTAATCCCCAACTCAATTACATTTAGCAGATTTGACATCCTTTAACTCTGAACTTATTACAATCCCCTTCCCACACACAGCACAGCCGATGCCGGTATTTGAAATACTATACTTCCTAAGTTTAGTTTATATCACGTCTTGCCCTTGTCCAAGTAACCAAGCGTATGAATACAATTTCTAGCAATACTAAACCTATTAATTAAGAACTGAATTACTTACCATGATTGACGTTTACAGTTGTAAATCAATCCGAAAATAGCCTGACCAAATGAACTAAACGCCAGCAGGTAAGATACACGCGGCGAGTCCTTTCCTTCTAAAATCCAAGACACTTTCTGAAGAGTTAAAGAGAATGGCGAAAGAGGCGCTGCTAAACACATAGAACACACATCAACTACGTTGCGCTTTCAAACTGCGGAAGCCGACTTTACGAAATTCGGAATTTAAACTCTTCAGTACCGAATACAAGCTAAAGTTATATTTTTTAATTTAAATATTAAAGCCATTTATCAGTTCGCATAATCTACTTTCCGACTTGCACCAAACAGCTAAGCCAAGCTGCCTAGTTCTTCTTCAATAAATCAATTCTTCTCATGCTAAAGGCCATTTACTTAAAAATACTATAAGTGACTGTCAAAAATTTAAATGAAATGATTATTTTCAGATTGATCTCAATCCCGAACGAATAAGTTTGGAAATGGGCGTGGATTGGATCAGCTTTCCGTATTATGTGATGAATATCTTTTCTCTTTTTTACACCCTACACCTCACGTGGAGAGACGGGCACGGGATAAATTTAAAAATTGGGTCTTGCCTGCTGCTGCGCCTGCCTTTCCTGGGTGGTCATTTCATTAGCGAAAAAGCGTAATTAATGCATAGTCCGCTCACTCACTCGGCCAGCCAGAAAACATTTGAACGATCACACAACTGGGCATTCTGAGCTTATTTTAGTGTCAAATTCAAGGGGTTCACTTTCATTAATAAATCAATTAAGTTAGCAGGTTTACAAAGAAACTGTGAAGAAGAAACTAAAAAATTTGTTTTTTATTAGTCTCGCCCATTCCTTACTCATCATAATTTGAGACGTGGGATCTACCGCCCAGCCCAACTGGTAAAAGGAGTGAAGTCCATAAAGGAGTTAGTTTGTGTTGATGTTTTGTCTCGCCACAGACTAAACTGCTCTCATCCTCATCTCCTTTTCATTTTTTCATTCTGTGTTTGTTCCTAACGTCGATTCTCCTTCCTGTCCTGTCCTTGTTCCTGTTCTATAAATAAATACAGTAAGATCAATTTTTGATTGGCGATTACTGCCTTTATCCGACTGTGCCACCGATTGAAGATGTCGGATCCGCTGAGTATGTCACTTGGTAAGTCAAACAACACGCTGTTCACTGTAATATCCTGTGTGTATAGAAGCAGTCGATTTGAAACAATTGTTTGTTTTGTTTTGTAGATGATATAATCAAGCAGAAGAAAACGAAGAAAGTCCAAGTACTAGGCATTAGAGGAAAGACAAATGGAGCTCCTCGCGGTCGCGGTGGCAAGGTCAAAACGAGCTCCCCGGTCGGTCGAAGCTCTGGGAACTTCAAAGGGAAATCAACCACTGTAAGCAACGCCTAAGCCTATACCATTGCAATCGAAAGGAGAGCACGACGTTGCAGAATGTCTTAACCTTATCATTGCTTCATCGACAGAGCCTGCGGAATAAGAAGACGAGTTCGAGTTTCAGTCCAAAACGGCGTGCTGGTGGTGGCGGCAGCGGCAGAATCTATGTCAACTCTCCTAAAAAGGTTATTAATCTTAATGTAGAATGCTGACCGGTTGCCTCAATCACCCTCGAATAACTTTTCAAAGAATCCCATCCTTGACTTGTAGAGTACGATTTCGAATTGGCAACGGAATCCTCCTGGTGGTGTTCGACTTGGTCCCAAACGGAGGCAGCAAAATCGTGGAACTGGGAGACCGTTTCCATTTCAACCCCAATATCAATACCAGCCGGTTTTTACTCTTCCCAGAAGCCAACGAGGGATTCCAGTAGTAAACAGGGGTGCACCTTCCTTTCGTTCAGTTCGAAACGCCAATTGGCAAGGGAAATTAAAGTTCGCTCAGAAGAGTGTTTACAGGGCACGTCAAATGCTGATTAGAACGAGGATCTTACAGAACAATAGAAATCGCGTACGAACGGAGCCTTTATTTTACTTGTAGACGTTTAAGTTCCATGCCCATCTAACCCTGCCACCTTCTCTTTCAGGGCCAGGGTCAGTATTTTGGAACTGGACGAATTCTTGTTGGGAAATACGGCCTACTGACTACACAGCGACAGAATCTTGTGCAACGTCAGACCATGATGCAAAGAAAAATACAGAGAGCTCGTCAAATTCGGGAGCGACGACAGAGTGGCCGAATGGACAGGTTAGTACGCTCAAGCTAATGTTATTCTCATTCTCTATTCTACAGAGTCTCGGTCTGTTTCTTCGCTTTGCTATTGCTATTTATATTAAATTTATAAACCTAAATTGAAATTTGACAGCATCGTCTTCAATAATACGAGAGGTAGAAGACAGCAGAGAGGTTTTCGGAACCAGAATGCAGCCGAATCATGGATATTGCCTACGCCTTCGGCACAAGTGAGTCGCAATTACACCAGGCCACGTCACTCGGGAGGGACAGAATACTTAGACTCAGATGACGGTTGGATCCCTCCTCTGATGACCGTCAGGAACTCTGAGCACGACATCAGGGTCGAACAACAGACACGCTCCCGCCCACCTAGTTTTGGATTGGACCCAAACATTCAAAGAAAGATTCAGTACATACAACAACAAGGGAAGCGGAACCGTAATACTGAGCCCAGTCACAGTCGCAACTCTGCTCGTTACATGCCCGTGGAAGACGAAGCTACCGATTTCCAGCCAACAATCATTTCTTCACGCATGTCCTTGAGCGATCGCTTCAAGAAGTTTATGAATTAAGAGTGGGACAACTACGTTAGCGTTAATACTTTTTTCTGTTCGTAATCGTAATGGAGATTTGAGAAAACTTTTTGTTAAATATGAAAATACTTGCGTAGCAAGGTATTGGTTTTCTGCCCATAATTAACTTCGACTAATCTTACTTAAACTACCTTTTATTAATTGATCTTCCCTTGGCGTGTTCTGACTTGTTTGAATGCTGTTAAAGTGAAATTAACAAGGGTTTAAATCGTAAACGCAGTGGTGAGCTGCTCCGCAGTATAGACTTAAGCGTTCTTGTACTAATTATATTAAATTCGGTGACTCTAATAGTCTACACATTAGTACGCGTTGAAGAAGTGTGTATTGACGAAGAACAAAGCAGTAAATATGTTTTATTATTCACTCATAAATTGTAGATTTACAAACTGGGACTTATTCTCATGCTCATCATGTAGTTAGGAGGGCCAACGTAGTGTATATACTCATCATGTTATTAATTCGTGAGTTAACGAACGCCAAAGTAAGGAACAATATTTTCCAGAAGATTACTAGTATACGTGAACCATTCCATAAGCAAAAGTCCAACAAAGGATGTAGGTGAACAAGGCACCGAAGAATCCGTTTGTGAGGAGTGATCGACGGGATGTAAAGTAGCTCTCGTAATGGGTTCCAGCCTTGGCAATCAGGATCAACCAGAGTCCGATAATAGCCACAAAGTAGAATCCAAATCCATAAAGGTTCGTTAGTCCAAGAATCCCTGCTCCCATCCCAGAGAAAACGGCAGTACACGTTCGGCAGTACTCAACAACAGCTGCATTATGTCGAATGGCTCCTTCGTTGTAGACTCTCACTTCAACGCCAGATTTCTCCAACTTATAATTTC
>Ga0194135_10002011_pt1 | contig 12304 bp, 11 predicted proteins | sample LitLau_LLRF_2013_FD_134024 | JGI IMG/M metagenome (GOLD analysis project Ga0194135, IMG submission 134024) | Freshwater sediment microbial communities in response to fracking from North America - Little Laurel Run_MetaG_LLRF_2013 (version 2) | ecosystem: Environmental > Aquatic > Freshwater >... | reverse complement strand
TATAAGTTCCGAATTTATAAATAGACTGTGGAGTTAATCCCAGATGCCCCATCACAGGAATACCCGCAGTGATGATCCGCTGAATAGAATCTACGATTTCAGTTCCACCTTCGAGCTTTACGCCATGGGCACCCGATTCCTTCATAATTCTGATGGCAGAGCTTAAAGCCTCTTTCGAATTTCCCTGGTAAGAACCAAAAGGAAGATCCACTACGACAAAAGCACGGGTAGCGCCTCTTACAACGCCTTGTGCATGATAAATCATCTGATCCAATGTAATTGGCAAAGTAGTTTCATGACCCGCCATTACATTTGAAGCTGAATCACCAACCAGTAAAACATCCAGTCCTGCATCATCCAGGACGGTAGCCATGGAATAGTCATAAGCAGTTAACATCGATATTTTCTCACCACTCTGTTTCATCTCTTGCAGAATGTGGGTTGTAATACGCTTTACTTCTTTGTGTATAGACATATATTTATGCTTTAAGCGAGCAAAATTAGGGTATTCATTTGAGAAAACCGGCCTTAATTCATTATATACAGTATAACTAGCGTAACATTTTAATCCTGATAAAAAAAATATGGATTTAACTGGACAAAAACCTATCTTTGTATCCCGAAATGAACGGGTTAAGCAACAACACATTTGTTAATCACTATAGCGACATCAAAATCGCAAATCTTCGTTCATTAATCCCTTTTTTAAACTTTATTTCTCATTTTAACTACAATGACTAACTACACCAAGTTACCTGCGATCCTGTTATTGGCAGACGGTACTGTATACCACGGTAAAGCTGCCGGAAAGATTGGTACAACAACAGGAGAGATTTGTTTCAACACAGGAATGACGGGTTATCAGGAAATTTTCACTGATCCTTCTTATTTTGGACAAATCATGGTCACTACGAATGCCCATATTGGTAATTACGGCATTCATAAAGAAGAAATCGAATCGGATTCGATTAAGATTGCAGGTCTGGTTTGCAAGAATTATAACATTGGTTATAGCCGCAAGGAAGCCAGTGAATCCATACAGGATTATTTCCAGGATGAAAACATCGTGGGTATATCCGATATCGATACCCGTGCTTTAGTGAGAAAAATCAGGGATCAGGGAGCTATGAATGCGATCATCTCTTCTGAAATCATGGATATAGAAGAACTGAAAGCTAAACTGGCACAGGTTCCTTCTATGGACGGATTGGAATTATCATCACAGGTTTCTACCAAAGAACCTTATTTCTACGGTTCTCCTGAGGCTACCTACAAAGTTGCAGCCCTGGATTTTGGAATCAAGAAAAACACCTTACGTAATTTCGATAACAGAGATTTGTACGTTCAGGTTTTCCCGGCAAAAACAACTTTCGAGGAAATGGACAAATGGGGTGCTGATGCTTACTTTGTTTCCAATGGCCCCGGCGATCCATCGGCGATGCCATATGCTATTGAAACAGTAAAACACATTCTTGCTTCGGATAAACCACTTTTCGGGATCTGTTTAGGTCACCAGTTATTAGCGCAGGCTAACGGGATCGGAACGATGAAAATGTTCAATGGTCACAGGGGATTAAAGCTCCCGGTAAAAAATATTATTAAGAACCACTGTGAAGTAACTTCTCAGAACCATGGTTTTGGTGTTATTCCAGACGAAGTCAGAAAATCTGACAAGGTGGAAATCACCCACATCAACTTAAATGATCAGTCTATCGAAGGAATTCGTGTGAAAGGCAAAAAAGCATTCTCGGTACAGTATCACCCTGAATCTTCTCCAGGCCCACATGATTCACGTTACCTGTTCGATGACTTTGTGAGCCTGATCAAAGGTGAACTAGCCTGGTAAGAAACATTCGCCGGCAACAACCATCATTTTACCGACATTTTAAGAAAGGATTGAGTCACATCAATCCTTTTTACATTAAACCTTGTTACATTTAGCTCATGGATAAAACGAATACCATTATCAGTGTCCGTAATCTGGTCAAAAACTACGCCGACTTCGAAGCGGTTAAAGGGATTAGCTTCGATGTCTACGAAAACGAGATTTTCGGACTGCTGGGCCCCAACGGCGCAGGCAAAACCACGACTTTAGAAATTATTGAAACCCTCCGGGAGAAAACTTCGGGAGAAATCACCGTCAATGGGTTTTCTGTAGATAAAGATTCAAACGAGATCAAAAGGATTATCGGTGTACAACTGCAGGCAGCAGGTTATTATCCCAACCTGAACCTGGTCGAGCTGATGGAACTTTTTGCGGGTCTGTACGGTGTGAACATCAAACCCATGGAGATGCTCGAAAAAGTTAATCTCCAGGACAAAGCAAAAGCAAAATACAAAGCCCTTTCGGGTGGGCAGAAACAGCGTTTTTCTATTGCAACTACCCTGCTCAATTCGCCAAAAATTATTTTCCTGGATGAGCCGACTACAGGACTGGACCCTCAGGCCCGCCGTAATCTCTGGGACCTCATTGTGGATATCAGAAACAACGGTACAACTGTAGTACTGACTACCCACTACATGGACGAAGCAGAACAATTATGTGACCGTGTCGCTTTTGTCGAAAGCGGAAAGATTATTGCCCTGGATACCCCGGATAACCTGATCGATCAGTTACTGGCCCGTGGATTCGAACGGAAAAAAGAAGTTAAAAAAGCCAATCTCGAAGACGTATTTATCAATCTTACCGGCCAGGCATGGCGCGAAGACTAAATGAGCTCAACAATGAACAAACCATACAATCATACCAAAGCCACTCTAGCCCTGGCCAAAGCCAGTTTCAGGTCTATTACCCGCAGCCCTTCGGCTGTTGTTTTCACCCTGGCCTTCCCATTGATCTTTATCCTTGTATTTGGCTTCCTTGGCGGTGGCGGCGTAAAACTCGACCTGGCGGTTTCACCAGCATCCGATTTACATAATCCAGTGATCATCGCACTGGAACATATACCAGTAATTCATTTAATCAAAGACAAAAGCAATACAGATATTCAGCAAAGGCTGGAAAAAGGCAGTATCGCCGGTGTGATTGAAGTACATCAGAACAAGGCAGAGGGCCCGGCTTTCCTCGCCAATGTCAAGTATACCTCGGCAGCAATGGATAAAGGGAACATCCTTAAATCCATCCTGAATAACCTGATGTACACCCTGAATACCAAAGATTTAAAACCATCAGTTGCCGAACTGAAAGAAAGTACTGTTCATGGCAGAACTTACCGGACTATAGATTTTATCCTGCCGGGACAGCTTGGTTTCTCTCTGCTCAGTACTGGTGTTTTCGGAACAGCCTTTGTTTTTTTCAGCTTAAGGCAAACACTGGTGATCAAACGTTTTTTTGCTACTCCGGTAAAAAGATCAAGTATTATCCTGGGTGAAGGTCTTGCCCGTATAGGATTTGCCCTGATCGGCGCCTTATTCATTATCCTGATCGGTCACTTCCTCTTCCATTTCACCCTCATTCATGGGGCTGTGACTGTGCTGAATATGCTGATCCTATCTACCATTGGCGTAATTGTCTTTATGGGTTTTGGTTTCGTGGTTTCCGGCATTGCCAAAAGTGAAAGTACAATCCCTCCGATCTCAAATATTATCACTCTTCCACAATTTTTATTATCTGGAACGTTCTTCTCTATAGAGAACTTCCCTTCATGGCTTCAGCCGATCAGCAGGGCTTTGCCACTGACTTATCTGAACGATGCCATGAGACAGGTTGCTTTTGAAGGTGCCGGTCTCTGGGATGTGAAACAGCAAATTCTGATCATGGTGATCTGGGGCATAGGAATATACGCGGTAGCGGTGAAGGTATTCAAGTGGGAATAAAATTAATGGGACAATCGTCCTTATTTTTGAATTTTATTTTAACTTTGATCATCACCTAGTAATTGTATTATTTACACTAAGGAGATAAAAACACTTAAAACAACTAAAATGAGTTTAATTATTGATGTTCATGCAAGGCAAATCCTCGATTCAAGAGGTAACCCTACTGTTGAAGTAGAAGTAATCACTGAAAATGGCCAGATGGGCCGTGCGGCTGTACCATCTGGTGCAAGTACTGGTAAACACGAGGCTGTTGAACTAAGAGACGGAGATAAGAACGTTTACATGGGCAAAGGTGTATTAAAGGCCGTTGAAAATGTTAACCAGAAAATAGCTAAAGAACTTCAGGGTATAGATGTTTTTGAGCAAAACCTGATTGACAAGGCAATGATCGACCTTGATGGCTCAGAAAATAAAGGAAACTTAGGTGCTAATGCGATATTAGGTGTTTCTTTAGCAGTAGCTAAAGCAGCAGCGGCAGAAAGCAGACAACCATTATACCGTTATATCGGTGGTGTAAATGCAAACACCTTACCAGTTCCGATGATGAACATCTTAAATGGTGGTGCACATGCGGATAATAAAATTGATTTCCAGGAATTCATGATTATGCCATTGGGTGCAAGTAGTTTCTCTGAAGCACTGCAAATGGGAACTCAGGTATTTCACCATCTGAAAGATGTATTAAAGAAAAAAGGTTACTCTACAAACGTAGGTGACGAAGGTGGTTTTGCACCAAACATCGGTTCAAATGTAGAAGCCATCGAAACTGTTTTAACAGCGATCGAAACTGCTGGTTTTAAACCAGGTAAAGACATCTGGATCGCCATGGATGCTGCAGCATCTGAAATGTACGATTCAAAAACCAAAACATACAATTTCCACAAATCATCAGGAGAGAAATTAACTTCTGACGAGATGGTTAAATACTGGGTTGACTGGGCTAACAAATACCCTATCATCTCTATCGAAGACGGTCTGGATGAAGATGACTGGGCTGCATGGGAATCATTAACCCTGGCTATCGGTAACAAAGTACAGTTAGTAGGTGATGATTTGTTTGTAACTAACGTAAAACGTTTACAACAAGGAATTGATAAAAGCATCGCCAACTCAATCCTGGTTAAAGTAAACCAGATTGGTACACTGACTGAAACTATCAATGCTGTAACCCTGGCACAAACTAATGGTTATACATCAGTCATGAGTCACCGTTCGGGCGAAACTGAAGATACTACTATTGCTGATTTAGCTGTAGCCTTAAACTGTGGTCAGATTAAAACTGGTTCAGCTTCACGTTCAGACAGGATTGCCAAATACAACCAGTTATTACGTATCGAAGAAGAACTAGGTTCTGCTGCACGTTTTATTGGTAAAGACTTCAAATTCCTGAAAAAATAAGTAGGACAATCCTACTTATTGAGCATAAAAAAAGCATAGCCGGAAGCGGTTATGCTTTTTTTATGGATTAACATTTTCTACACCTCCTCCAACAACTCTTCCAGGTATTAATTTCCCGATTTGAAAAAAAAGCTTTTCAATTTGAAAGGGTTTGTCTGGCGGTCAGTTACTCCGTTTTTTTTTATTCCCCATTTCCAAATAGCTAAAAGCATAATTAGAATATATCTGGCACAACAGGCATCTTTTTAGTGTACAACGAACCTGCTAAGCCGCTGTAAATAAGAACATTTAAAAAAATCAGGCTTTGCAACAGAAACTAAATTATTAAAATAAAATGAAAAAAATTTTCCTATTAATGCTTCTAAGCTTATTGCTGAACCAAACTCAGGCCCAGGAACAGGGCGGATCTCCTGTCAAGGAGACTAAACAACCCGTCAAGGACACTACAGCAGTCAAAAGTGAACCTTTTGCCTTTGGTGATTTCACCTGGCTTAACGGAAATGACCGGAGGCATAAAGCGCTGCTGGATACCAAATATTTTACAGGCCGGTTTTTACTGGACGTTAATTATACCGCGTCCAATAATAATCCTATAGATCATACCGTCGTTGGTTCTACTGCTTTAGCCCGTGACCACGAGTTTGAGATCTCAACTGTTGCTTTGGGGGGTGATTTTCATTATGAGAATATCCGGGCCAGCCTGCTTACTCAATTTGGTACCAGAGCTACAGTAGTACCCAGAAACGACCTGAGTGTTACCCGCGGTCAATATGATCTGGCTACAGCTTACCGGTATCTGAGCGAAGCCAATGCGGGTTATCATTTTAATGTGTTACATGGCATTAATGTGGACGCGGGTTTATTTATGTCTTATGTGGGCTTATTTTCATACTACAATGCAGAGAACTGGTCTTATCAGCCATCATTCACCTCTGATAATACTCCATGGTTTTTTAACGGTATGAGAGTTCAGATATTTGTATCTGATAAGTTGAAAATAGAGCCCTGGTTAATTAATGGATGGCAGTCATATGGCATGTTCAATAGCAGACCTGGTATAGGAGGCCAGATCTTATGGCGGCCAAAGGAATGGTTCCAGGCTTTATCTAATAATTATTATGGTGCTGATACCCAGGATCACCCTGGCCGTAAACGTTTTCACACCGACAACAGTGTTGAGCTGCGTTACTATAAAAACCCAAAAACCTTCATCAATAGTTCTGCTTTTTCTATAACCGGCGACGTTGGTTTTGAGAAAGGAGACGGTGTGAATGGATTTAAATCTGATCCGGTAAAAGGTCCTGCGCAGTATTTTCTGAGTGGAATGATCTACCATAGAATGGTAATGGCCAATGGTCATTTAGGCTGGACCATTGGCGGAGGAGTGATCAATAACCCTGGCCGTTACCTGGTATTGTATCCTACTGGTGATGCCAACCCGATTCCTGCAATTAATTCCGGAGCTATCGGTACCCATCCATTTTCTGCAAACCCCGGAGATCAGTTTCATGGTTATGATTACTCTACCACGATCGACCTTATGCCTAATGATTACCTGACTTTCAGAGTCGAAGGGGTACACCGCCATGCGGATGTCCCATATTTTGCCGGGCATGGTGGAGTAACTTCTCCTGATGGATATAACACAACCCCTGTTCCTTCAAATTTCAAACCTGATCTGGTCAATTCTGAGAGCAGGATCATTGTAGCCTTGCTGGTGAGATTTTAATTCCTGAATAAAAAAGCATAGCCGGAAACGGTTATGCTTTTTAGATGTCTTAAAGACCAAAAGTCCTTTATAGTTCAGTTTCCACACATTTTATCTGATGGATTCTGCCGATATCAATCACAATATGATTTGCATTTAAGCTATCCATTAATGCCTGATAAGTTTTATACTTTGTTTTGTCAATTTCACCTTTTAAACTATTTGTAACGATCAGCAAATCGATGAAATTCCTGCCTCCCCTGTTTATATTACAAACATTTACTCTTTGGATTCCGCGAACCTTTTCAATCTGATCACTTTTTAAATAAAATGGCTGATAGGTACCGCTCTGCACAACTTCCCCATTATCCCCAAAGGTCTTCCAACGCCCGACAGGCACACCGTTTTTCAGGTTAACTTCATTTAAGATTTGTCCGCTTTCAGATTTCGAAATCGCAATCCCCGTAAAAGACAAAGGATTCTTTTTATAATAATATTTATTGTTTACGATTCTCATATCGTCAATCATGGGCCGCTCATTTCCGCAACCAACCACAAATAATAGGAGAACGATCAGGTATTTGTTTGAGTTCATCTGCTGCTTTCTTGTTCACAATAAGATAAGATAAAACGTACATAGTTACAATTACATTTCAGATTAATTAATCAGCCGCTGCCTGCCTCTCTTCCTCATCACAAAAAACTACCTTATTCTTTTCTATAAATAATTTCTATCTTTGTTTGTATGAAGAGATTACTGGAAATCTTTCGGAACAAATACTTTCTTTCTGCCGCAGCATTCGTGGTGTGGATGATGTTCTTTGACAAGAACGACATGCTCTCTCAATATGAGTATCGCACAGAAGTACATAAACTTCAGGAAGAAAAGGACTTCTACGAAAAACAGACTGCCCAGGTCAAGAAGGATCTCAACGAACTCAATACCAATCTGAATACTGCAGAAAAATTTGCCAGAGAAAAATACTTCATGAAGAAAGACAATGAAGATGTTTTTGTTATTATCAAAGCAAGTCCTAAAAACTAATACCCAAACTTAGGTAAGCTCAGCTTGTAACGCACAACTATGATCCGCAGTGTGAATATAAAACCGATCACCAGTACTTTTGCAATATCTGTTTTCAGGTTAAAATACAACAGCGTAAAATAGAGAATCCCGCCCAGGATACAGGCAGTCGCATAAATCTCCTTTTTGAAAATCAAAGGGATCGTATTCAGTAAAGTATCCCTGATTACCCCGCCAAAACAACCTGTGATTGTCCCCAGTGCAATACAGATTCCCGGACTCAGCCCAAATGCAATCCCTTTCTGAATCCCCAGTATGGTAAACAATCCAAGCCCCATCGAGTCAAACAGAAAAAGGGTAACAGTGAACCTCTTTCTATGTCTCTTCAACACAATAGTCAGTAAAGAAGTGACCAGGATCAGCAGACAGTAGTTCACATCCCGCATCCATTTAACCGGCGTATCCCCTAAAAGCAGGTCACGTACCGTACCACCACCGATAGAAGTTACAAATGCGATAATCAATACCCCAAAAGGATCAAGACGCCGCTGTATCGCTGCAAATGAACCCGAAATCGCAAAAGCGATTGTACCTAATATTTCTATAACCTGAGAGGTAGTAAATTCCATAAATCTTTGTTAGAGAGCTGCATTCCTTTTACGTACAAACCATTCTGTACTGAGTAATATCATGATCAGCACAAACAGGCCTTTTAAGTTAATCAATTCTTCGTATTTACGGTCCTCGTAACTCAGCGTTTTTAGCTGATCACCTTTATAAAGTTCATCCTGAAGTTTAGCCAGCTGACCGGGAAGATACATTTTTCCGCCAGTCTGGTTAGCCAGTTCATATAACAAATGATGATTGGCCAGTGTTTGCTGAAACTCAGCTGTCAGTGCGTTCACAAAAAAAGAACCTCTGGCTTCATGATGCTGATTACCCAATACTGTCTGAGCGACATAGCTATAATTTCCCGGAGGTAATATTCCCGCATCGAGCTGATAAGAAGATTCAAATTTTGAAAAAGTGAAATTATAGGACTTACCTTTTTCGTCTCTAAGCAGTAGAGTAACATCCGGGGTATTTACCGGCAGATAACTGTCATTATACAGTGTAGCATTTAACAAAACACGGTCATTCTCCTCAAAGTTATTTTTTACCGGCTGTACTTTGAATTTCCGCCGGTCATCCTTCACCGAAAGATATTGGACAATTTTACCGATCAGTTCGTTAAAGACAGGGTTTCCCTGATTTTCGCGAGCTTCAGCTAATCTCCATTTCCAAAGTCCTTCCCCAATAAGATAACCGGTCTTACGTCCGTTATCATTCACAAAGAACAACTGGGGATTATTGGTCTTGAGTTTACCATTACGCTGGTCAAGTACCACCTGCTGATTCCCTGAGATCTTAAACTGTCCCGAAGGTGCCTGTAAAGGATCAAAATTTTCAATTATTTTACGCGAACGCTGATCGAGCTCAAAGACGGATAAGTTTTTATCGATATCGCTGTACTGATACTGTAAAGGACCATTGCCCATTGCACTGACCAGCTGCTGAACCTGATTAAATCTGTTCAGGTTACTTTGTGCCCCGATAATATACCAGAGTGGGGTTTTCCCGGTTTTCAGCTTTGCAAAAAGGCCTGCTGCATCAAACTGGTTATCTGGTAACTGATAAAGGATAATCAGGCCATATTTACTCAGATCGGCCTTTGATAGTTCCTCATTCATTAATACAGAAACCTCATGATGTTTGTTCAATCCGATTGCCTGTTTTAAGGCCGCAATATCAGGATGAGGCCCTGCGGCAGCGATTAATATCTTCTGCTGTTCATCTATGACCTCTACCAGTGTCTGAAAAGTATTATTTACGGTAGATATCTCCATAGGCACAGGAGTGACCGAGACAATATATTTGTGCTGACCTGTTCTGGACGCTTTTAAGTTAACCTGGATACTTTTGGCAAACTGAGCTGAGTTTATCTTAATCTGCTCTTCAAACACACTTTTTCCGTCTTCCAGTACAGTCAGTTTTGACTGTGTGCCCTGACACTGCTCCGCCCGAACCTGCACCTCCATCCTGAAATCATTATCCAGGTAAACCAGATCATTCACATTCAGGGCAGTGATCAGCAAATCCTTTTTAGGAACAGTATCTCCTAAGGCAATGGTATAAACAGGTGCCTTTAAAGCCAGCAGATCCTGAGCGGGGTTCCCTCCCCTGTTAAAAATACCATCACTTGCCAGAATAACCGCACCGACATTCCTGTTCATCAGCTCATCGTTGAGTTGCCTGGCTAAAAGATCAGCATTACTTAGCTTCCCCTTATAGCTAAAATCAAGACCTCTGGATACCTTATCACTAAAACTATAGGCTCTGACATCATACTTCCTGGAAAGTCCGTCACAAAGCTGCTGAAGAGCTTTGCGGTATTTCAGGCTATCAAACCCTGCCGGCCGGAAAGCGCCAGCAGACACAGAGTTATCCTGAGCAATTACTATGATGGGTTTTTCAAGGGTATAACTGACCTGTTTAATAAGCGGAGAGAACAGCATCCAAAGGATCAAAGTAACAACAGATGCTCTTAAAACGGCCAGTCCGATTCTTAGTGCAGGGCTTAAAACAGAGCTCTTGCCATAGAGCAGCCACGCAAAGCCTAAACCTAATGCCAGGCAGCCTGTCAATGCAAGGAAGGTATAGAAATTAAAGGTATCGCTCATGGGTCAGGGTAAAGATGCTGATAATATAGCAAATTTTAAACCTGAAAAGATCCTGACAAAGACAACTGATAATCAGGCAACAAACAGAATCAGGAGTAAAGGAAAGATAACCTTTACTCACTGATTTTCTGCAAAACGCACCCGTTTAACCTTTCAGCAGATTAGGACAATGCGTATTTCAAACAAAAGAAATCCTCGTTCAGATACATATCATTAAGATATAATATGTAGTCATAAGAATCTCCAAGGGACTGATCAAACAACAGAGCCCTCCCTTTCAGATAGGACAAATAATAATCCAGCCAGCTGGTATAATTTTCCTTAACCAGGGTATATAAACGTTCCAGGTAACTAAAAGCCTCAGCTTCTGTCAACCAGCTTACATTGTAAGCATACCGGACAATTAAACCTGCCCTTTCGATATCCCAGGAAGCAATATTTGTCAGTGCATCAAAACCCGGACGGGTAAATACTATCTGCCTTGCATTGAATGCCTTTTTACAAGTTCTTCCAATCGAATCGAATAAGTATCCGTCGATCAGTAAGTCGTTCACTATAAGATCCTGAACGGCGTGTTTTTTGATCAGCACGTCACTGATAATTTCCTTGTTATTTTGAAGTACAGGAAGTAATAATAAATCTTCCAGTAAATCTTTAGCAGAATCTCTGTCATCAATATCCCAGGCATTTCCCAATAGCGTAGCCAGCTCCTTAGACGGCCAGCGGGACAGCAAAGTAAGTGAATCTCTGAATTGATTGGTTTCTATTAACAAAGCACCGATACACAATAATGGTTCGCGGTCGGCTGTTACTTTATGTGCTAAATAGAAACTATCCAGAATGGGTTTAGATTTGAATAATCCGAACATGTAATTATATTTTTTTAGAATGATTAATAGTTATTTCGCAAACTTGGCTTCAAAATCAGCAGAAGCCTTATTCATCCCATTAGCCGTTTCTTCAAGGGTCTTATTGATATTATCCAGCAGTGTTGTTTCAGAACTGGCAGATGAAACAGCATCACCTTTCTGGTTTGATCTTAACTCAATCAGACTTTTATAATCCTGTGTTACAATTTTCTTATAGGCATTCAACCCATTGACAACTGCTTTTTCAAAATCACTGTTTCCTTTGAAGTCGCCAACTTTACCAGCTGCTTCAATATTTTTTGTTAAATCGGTTTCCCAGGCTTTTCTTACTTCTTCGGCCTTTTGGTAATCCTTAGTATTCATGGCCTGGTTCATCGCATTGATATGTTGTTCATTGCTGTTAACCAGTTCCATTAATTTATTATTATAAGTTGCCGGATCACCACTTCCACCACAGCTGCTGATCAGTAATATTAAAAAAGTAAGGCTAAAAAAAGATGCAATTAATTTTGTAAGTTTCATGTTTGTTTTGTTTTAATTTGTTTCTAAATCAGAGAACAAAGATGCTGGTCATTTCTGGTTTTGCTTAATTTACAGCGACTACATAACGACTACAGATCAAAAAAACTAATGTTCATCCTACCTAGCTTTAGTATTAAAATGAAAAAATGGATCAGACTACTGCCATTGCTTTACCTGATTTTTCACACAACAGCTATTTTCTCTCAGCATATTATAACCGATTCTCTTCAGTCTGTACTAAAGC
>Ga0194135_10002010_pt1 | contig 12308 bp, 3 predicted proteins | sample LitLau_LLRF_2013_FD_134024 | JGI IMG/M metagenome (GOLD analysis project Ga0194135, IMG submission 134024) | Freshwater sediment microbial communities in response to fracking from North America - Little Laurel Run_MetaG_LLRF_2013 (version 2) | ecosystem: Environmental > Aquatic > Freshwater >... | reverse complement strand
TTCTAATTATTCCCATGTGTATAACATAAAAGATAGTAAGGTTTTTGCTTAAAAAATTGATACATATTTAAACTGCAAAAAAAAAAGATTTTACATTCCCCGTACTACATATATTTTTTTTAATTTAATTTAATTTAATTTATTTTTTTAGTAATTTTAGTAATTGGCGTAGGTATCTTGACGAGCCGTTTTGGCTTTTTTATGATACATTGCTCAGTCACAAATCAAAATAAACAGCGAAGTGTTTAATAAAAAATTAAGCTTGTTCTCACTGCACTATATTACTAAAATTGAAACAGTCATGAGCAAAAATTTGGAAGAGACAGTGTTATAAATCGTAAACAAAAATGGTATGATATTTTGAGTAGAAAAGAGATAAAAAGGGTGAAGAGAATGACAGTACATGCTTAGTCGATTTGTGCCCCATGAAAGGGAGCAACGGGGGGAAGGGGGTGCGTCAAGTTCGGCAGCGCGCTACTTTACGCCAATACACTTCACCTACCTGCCCGTAAATACTGTGGCTCAACCCCTTATCGAATAAACCCAATCTTCAAAGATTAGCTTACATTTGCATGAAATCATATACGTGCTCCACGCGAAAGTGGGCTACTTTTACCCCCATTTCCACGCTTATGCATGCCACCACGGCGATGGCGCTATAAAGTCAATATCTATTTATTTACATGTTCGTATCAGTTTATATAAAAGTGTTACAGTCTCAGAAGTGTAGGTAAATTGTTTTGACGGTTATTCATATTTATACGCCAATTCTTTTGTTGCAGGCTGGGGCATAACTTGTGTGTTATGGAGCTACACGAGGCCATGGCGGCATGAACAGCACGTGGACTGCTGAACTTAACAGCTCCATCTTGAACGAGACACTGCCATGGAACCTCTCCGAGCCAGAATGGGCCCGCTATTACATCATGGCGCAGGAGCGGATGTTCCTCGTCGCTGGGCTTTTGATTTTCTCTCTCGCGACGGTCTTCGGCAACTTGCTTGTAATAAGTGCCGTCATCCGGGAGAAAGCACTTCACACGAGCACAAACTACTTCGTCGCCTCACTCGCTGTTGCAGATTGCCTCGTGGGACTGGTAGTCATGCCCTTTTCAGCGATGTACGAAGTCCTCGAACACACCTGGTTCTTTGGAACAGGTTGGTGCGACGTTTGGCGTTCCCTGGATGTTCTATTCAGCACCGCGAGTATTCTCAACTTGTGTGTGATCTCCCTGGACCGTTATTGGGCCATTACCAACCCCTTTACGTACCCGACCAGGATGAGTCGGAAAAGGGCCGTGATGTGGATCATGGCGGTCTGGATATGCTCGGCTACAATATCATTCCCAGCGATCGCATGGTGGCGGTTAGTGAGAACCGAACCTGTACCACGGCTAAAATGCCCCTTCACCGAAAGCTTGGGTTACCTTCTCTTCTCTTCCACTATTTCCTTTTATCTACCTCTATTTGTTATGGTGTTTACCTATTACCGAATATATCGAGCAGCAGCCGAGCAAACACGGAGTTTAAAGGCGGGAACGAAGCAGGTTCCTATGTCAGGGCCTGGCGAATTGGAACTCACTCTGCGCATGCATCGCGGAGGCAATCATGTGTACCACCAGCCCGCTGCAGATGATGAAGAAGCTGCTGGGAACGGCTTTCAGAGGAGTCATCAGAAGACACTAGGCAAGAACTTTTCGTTGTCGCGGAAGCTTACTAAATTCGCCAAAGAAAAGAAGGCTGCCAAGACGTTGGGAATAGTGATGGGGGTTTTCATAGTGTGCTGGTTACCGTTTTTTGTGGTGAACTTGTTAAGTGGGTTTTGCATGGAGTGCATCTGGCAAGAGCAGCTTGTCTCCGCTGTCGTCACTTGGCTGGGATGGATTAACTCTTCTATGAACCCTGTTATTTACGCGTGTTGGAGTCGGGATTTTAGAAGGTAAGCTCTTTTATTTGGAATTTTTATAATGAAAATAATAATAATAATTTCGTCTTTGATAAAGCAGCTGAATTAGGACATTTCTTGCACTTAACTGCTGATCTAAAGCTGACCTGATTATCGTGGACTCCGTTTCATTTTGGTTTTATTTTCTTTACCTCTCATTTGCGATACGTTTCTAGACAATTAAAATTGTATTGTAAGGAATGCTTTGTTGAAACCGCAATCCTGACTGTTTGGTTTGTAACTACATTGATTTAGGATGCACCTTAGGTACTACCTACGTGCGTAAGTAAGGACGCATGATGCTTAAGTGATGTATTGGAACTAATAACTAAAAGACATGACATGTATGAGTTTATATAGGTGCATGATAAGATTATCTTGCCGTCGAGTCCGATGGCCTCTGACCTCCTCTATAGCACATTTAGTTTAGTAAATGAAAAATATTATCAACTGAAACTAGAAGCACTGTGACTTCAATTATCGACCCATCTAGTAACATTACTTTCGTTTGTGGGTTTGAGGTTAAAAACGTGGGACAAAATAATCTATTATTGAAGCAAAGTTTCCCACAAAACGTATGTTAATCCCTTTTGGTTTTTCGTGATGTTTGTTTCAGGTATACTCATTTATTAAAAATTATCCCGAGCAAAAACTAAACTTTAATTAATTAATTTAACGATTTTTAAAACCTTTATCCACCATATTCCTTTAATTCGGCATGTAGTGCTTGTCCCAGTGGGGGACAGTGGGATGCGACAAAGACCGGGAACCGGTTGAGGTCCCGTCCTCTCCGTAAGCTAGACATGAGATCTAGGTCTGTCCTTGTCTCATCCTACTGCCCCCCACTCTGACAAGCACGATACTCGTATTTGCGTGTAAGAAAGAGCTGATATCAGAGACGAATAATAAAGTTGTTCATTTTGACGACGGATATGAGGTATGTGAATGAAACGGTGTAGACCACAAGGAAGGGGGAAGGAAGGGTTGAAATGTTAAACTAGAAATGGCAGCGCCGGAACCATTAGGTAGATAAAAGTTGGGGCAAAGGTATTTTGTTGGAGTGGATGGGGTTGTGAGCTTGACATAATAGCAGGAAACGGGAAGTATGAATTAAGTTGGGTTAGTGGACATGCGAGCATGGCCCCCGCCCCCAGCTGAGAGAATGCCGTTCTTTGTGATAGACGTAGGGTTTCGTGTCGCGCTGGTCCTGTCTATTCAAAGCTGGTACGTATATGGCGCGGAATCCTCAAGATGGAATCGAAACAAAACCCCAATCACCTGTTATTCTGTAGTGGTCTCAGGTAGGGGTCCACTCTGTTGTTCTACTATGTTTTTAGAAGTTTTTGGTAGCTCATGTTCTCATGGGATATTGGTGGCTTTTTAGGGAAGGTAGCATTTAGCAGCAGCTTTGGCGGTCCACTTGTGAGAAAGATTTAGAAAAAACGAAGACATTGAACAAATAATTATTATGGTTATAGGATAGGGTCAATTTGTGGTGGTGAGGTACTCGTAATGTCAGAGATGGTGGCGGTCTACCCGCCGCATTTTTGTTTGGAAAAATTCGGGGAAAAGAATGCAATTTCAGATCTCCAAGGTCGAAGTCTCTCATAGTAAATTGGTACATTAAATGTCGCACCGGCCCTGTACTAATACTAGTCTGGCTAACCCAATCACCATGTTAATGAAACTGGCATGGCGGAGTCAGCGTTAATTTCCATAAAGGAGTGCGGCTGAACCTTTCCTCTTGCGCTCGCCCCTGGCTACCAGAAATCGCATCTCGCTTTGTGTTTGGCAATTACTGCTTGTTCAGCAACCGCCAGCTCGATAAGTGATCGTTACCTGTCACTGACCACCTTTATTCTTGTCGGACGTTCTTCTTTCTACTCTCAGTTGTTCCAGAAGCATATTTTTTCTACTGTAGTCTCGTGAGTTGGCACCTAGCAATTGGTAAAATAATGATGCTTCAGTGACCACTGGGTGCCTTAGAAATTGCTGTTGGGTCTCTGTTGTGTCGGGACTACAAAATCTGATAAGTCTCTAACTAGCGTTAGTTGCAGTCTAAAGATACCAGTTTTCATGTTTTCCAACAAAAAGCACTGGATAGGTGAATCTTTTCTCTTTCTGGTTTGAATTTCATTTGTACGACGTATGTGATGAAAGTGTGTGGTGGTGCAATATTCGGATTCCCAGTTGAAGAATGTGAGACAGTCTAAGAATGCCCGAAGTTACCATAGCAACCATGTGGCCTGACAGCGCAAGATGCAAGTTTCTTTCGAACTTCGGACTTTCTTAATCTTTCTTAGATTCTTAAACTTAAAGTGAAACCCGTCAACCCTTTAATGTTTTTGTTTAAAAATGCTCTATGATAATTTTTTTATTTCGAGATTTTTAGCAAAAGGTCAAAGGTCTGCTCTGCATTTATACAATCCAATATTTTTCTCCCACAAATTTATAACCCCAATTTTTTTTTGCTTCGGGTGATATTCATATAAATATTTATAAAAAACGAATCACAGTCGTATTTTTTGATATTCTAATCTACCTCCGTTCGTACGTATATTATATGCTCAACAGAAATAACCGATGGACTCTATATTCTACATTTCTCTGAGCAATTAATCTTTTTTGAACTTTTGCTGTAATACGGAATGCGTGCCGTATTTTTGCTTTAACATTTTCACTAACAGTCAGGAGGATTGTTACAGAATCGTGCATTTTATTGAAGAAAGCACGATTGTACTTTAAGCTATATTGAGTGAAGTTAGGATTTGGGGCATCTCGAAAAAGTCCTAGGTCCTTTCTTCACTAAAATGCACGATTTTGGGTAAAAAGTGGATGTATCCTCCTGACGATAATAGCAAAATTAAAAAAAATGTATTAATAGAAAAGAAAAAAATATTTAGGGTGGGTCATGCTTTCCATGATCCTTGCACGTTCACGAATGTATAAAATTAAGCGTGTATTTTTGTGTGGAGTGTACACACTCGCCTATAGACTACAATATGTTTTGAGTTTGATTTAATAAAATATGCCTGTCCCAATATTTATGACAAGTTTTCAAGTAATTTTGTTGCCATTACCAGGGTCGCAACTGTTTCTAAGTAGGAAATTAATTAATGGGGAGGCGATTAACCCAATGCGTCTCTTAACTGACCTTGTTAAATCAGTAAAAAATATTACAGTTTTAAGATGGAAAAGATGGGAAAATGTTTGAGAAAACCACCGGCATCAGTAGTTGTGGATTGGTGAAAAAAGTATTTGGAGATAAAAGAAGGGAAAACTTTTTAATTAGGTTCCTTGTGTGGTAACCGGACGTAACTTGTAACATTCCTCACACGGGCGGATTCTATATTTCCTCTTTTTTGCTTCCCTACTAAAAGACATTTATTTCTTTGTGGAAATGAACTATATTTTTACTTTACATATTTAGAGTCTAGGTAAAGCATAAAAAGTGAGTATTGTATTATATTGCCATAGAATGGTCTTGATACTACTTGTCTTCGCTTTTCCCATCATCCTAGAGGACCACAGAGCCTAAAAGAGTTTGTTTTTTAATCAAATGTATGAGGATTGTACACTCTGCTACAAACCAGATAATGTGTCCAATTTTGTTTAAAGATTGCTTCTCCCAAAATCTTGGAATACTTTGACCGAATTTCGATAAACATTATACATTCAAATAACTGAAATAATAGTGCTATTATTTTATTATTATCACTGCTCAATGATTTGATGAACTAACTTTTGTGGTCAGGGCCTCTATTAGGGATTAGGCCGATTATCTCATTCAAATGAAAAATGAATCTGAGAAGCTAAAGACAGTAGGTTTCCACTTTTCGCCGAAATAGATTCCTTGGAAAAGTTCCTTGGATGTAGTATATTTGTGTATTGAGCGACACTGTAAAGGGAAGTTTGCTACAATTCAACTCTTATTATTATGTTAACTTTGAAGAGTAAACACACCCTTCCCCGCCCTTTACATATTCAACCAGAAACCATTATTAGCGCTACGGCTTGATCTTGATAAAGTAGGACGGGGTTTTTTTTTCAAATTTTTTTTCGTTTTCACCCCCTCCCAAAAAAGTTTGGGGGCGGATCCAAAAACACCCGCGACATAATCTGTGGGGAATGCTATGAGACGCCTAACAAACTTTAAAGTAAGCAAAAATTCCAATTAGAAAAAAGTTATGACAGATTATCTGTTTTTCGAAAATTGCCCCCCAACAGCCCCCTCATCTTCGAACTCGTTCGTCGTCTCCACCTAGGCGATTTTTAGGCGAAGTTTGGCGGTGTTTGGTGCATAATTGTGGCCGCTATCGTGGTCCAAAATTAAAGATGTTTTTATTTATTTATTTATTTATTAAAATGCCATAGTTATTATGCTGGATTCTATGTCTAGGGGCATGATCGGCAAAGATACATAGTTTTTTCCGGCCGTTTGTAACCTAAGGGAGATTACAATAGGTACTATTTCTAAAGAATCTACCTGAAATGCAAGGTTACGTGAGTGTTAAGAGTATAGGGCTTCGACTTACACTCCGGTGTGCATATTGATTAATTTCTTTCTATTAAAATATTTTTACTTTTTTTTTTAAATAAAAAAATCACAAAACCCGTAATACCCAGCACCCCTTTCACACCCGTTCCCCTTTATATTTCTTATTCAGAAATTCTAAAGAATAATAATAATTGTTGTGACTTACTCAAAACTTTTCCTTCTTCTCTGTCAAACTGTGAAAACTTTCTGTGGAAATCTTATAACTCTGAATTAATGGAATTCAATTTATTAAAAAGGCATTGAAAATATTGCTGAGAAAAACATGGGAAGAATTTTCCAGAACCTTAAATCTGCTGAGGTAGCAATATACTTAGACGGGAAACAAAAAAGGAATCAATGAGAGATGAGATTGGGGTGAAAATGATAAAAGCGAAGGTGTGCGACTGCAATAATTCATAAAATGCCTGAGGGAAATTTACCGGTTCAGCAGTTTTCATTGATGCTCAAAATCCAGAGAAGAAAACCCGTTACCTTAAGAATTATTTTAATTGCTCGAATTTCTAAAAGCTTAACTCTATGAATGTTGGGCTATGTTTTGAAGCTTGTATTTTCATACAAGGGGGTTTCTTAGTCTGTCGTGACACAGGATTGAAATTTTCTTACTTCTCACAGCATCCCAGCAACTATTTTTGGCCGGTTTGGCCTAGTGGTTCGGAGACGACAATAACAATGGTTATTTTTAATTGTCAAATTCAATGTAATGTCATCAAAGTTTCTCGAAATTTCCTATTTTCCTTATATTTCCTGTCAAAATCATTCATATTCATTGTAGCGTCACAATCCGGAAAGCCCACTGAAATATTGGACGAGTTGGGAATTTTCGCTGCACCACTGGATTCACGCCTTCTTACTGGTGGTTTTAGGTAGTTATTTATAACAGCGCATGCAGCGACGGGAAAATTCAAGAAAGATATTGATGCAAATTATTCATAGATCTTAAATAAAGTAAACATTCCGGAGATATGAAGTATTGACGGGTAACGTCTAAAGCTAGGAACATTATTTATTAACGAGTGAAAATCAGACCCTGAGGCGTGCGGTGCTCCAGGTCCCCCTACCTCTACCTGTTCACTGAAACTCGCGGACCCCCTCGGGTTGGCTGTCACGCTTCTTCTTATTCCCTGGGCCCTTTCCCTCACAACTTACTCTTACCCTCACTCTCCCGGGTTTCGTTACATGTTGCCGTCCTAAACCGAGTTACCCCTCTTTCGGAAACCCTCAACCCTACTGGCTTGCTTGGCTTTTTGTATCATTGGAAAGAAGCGAAAAATTGTAAAAATCGTTCTATTGAAAGATTTTTATTTTGTAGCGTTTAATTCTTAATAGCATTTTCTGCTGAAATCTTCAATGCGATGTTCGGCCGTATTCACAAAACTAGTGTTGGAAACTAAAATTTGAATCAGATTTTATTTTTATTTTTATTGAAGATCGTATAAAATATTATCAATCAAACCATCCATCTCTTCAGAAAATGATAATAACGTCATCCAAAACAGGGCTAGAATTAATCGATCTGAATAGATCAATAAATTACGCTTTGTTATTTTTAATAGATATATTCAGGGTCGAGACAGCTGTCGAATCATCTCTTGTCCCTAGGCGGAATTTAAAAAAAGTACGCATTTGATGGAACTTTCAAAACCATTTTTACTGACAGTCACAAATGGCACCTTGCAAATAGCTTTCTTGAAAAATAAATGGACTTTATTTTTATACGTAGGTTATTTATAGGTGTAGGACCTTCAATAAAAGTCAAGAAATCGGATATTAAAATGTTTGGTTTACATAGGCCTTATTGAGCATGGCCATTGGCTACAAAAAAATTGGCATAAAAGAGCTTAATTGCTAGCTATCGATTTCAAAGAATTGTCCTTTTCCGCGATTTCGTTGCTCAACTGAATTTTTCAACAACAAGTAGTTACTGAAAGGTCTGAACACAATTAAAGGGATATATGATCCCTTGACTTTTCCCGCCCGAGAACCTTTTAATATTATTTATGACCTTAAGTTTAACAGAGGTGCTTTTATAAATATACATAGCATTGAAGGCACGGAAAACGAATAGATACTTCAATATCAGTCCATTTCCGGAATACCTTAACATCCATCATCGATTGGTCCTGCAGGGCATTTCATTTAGCTGCCATCATCACCTCCCTACTCTCTTCAATCTCTTCATCTCCAATTCATACAACTCACTGAATATCTCTAAATGTAAAATTTAACCTGTTTTTTAAGGTTAAGACATAATTAAATTAAATATTAAATTTTAACGTACTTCATAATTTTAAATTCCTTCCTTATTTTTCCAATTATTAGCCTTTTTGGTTAGATTACATTGTCCTAACGGGAAAGAAACGGTCGTTATTTTTTATTATACATTCCTGTTGTGTTATCTTTCCTGAATTGGTAACAGTAACATTTATTGGCAAAAGGTCACTCTATTTCTTTAGAGACTACTCCTACCCATTACCACCTTGTCTCATCCTCTTCAGTACTAGAAATATATTTCAGCAGTTGAGTGTAAGAGAAAATAAAACAGTAAGGATATAAAAAGTAGGGTAATATGCCATTTTCAGGTAAACGCACGAGAATATAGTCGTTTTCTCAATGCTTCAATGAACAAACTGTTAAAAAGCCTTTTCTACGGATTTCTCATCGTTACTTCAAGTATACGAGCACTTTTTAACAACAGTAACTATTACCTCTCCTTTCCTTCTCTTACAACACAAAAGTACTCAAGTCTCTCCATAAAAAGCCAACCACGCGGGGTTCATTTAAAGTACATATATTCACAAACCATTAAATTTGGACGTGATGAATTCCATGCCAAATTTTGTGATTCATAGAAAAGTTGAGATACGATTTTTTGAATAAGTAACATTGCTTTTTGGGAAATTTTCTGAGATATATTTCATTTTAGTTTCACTCATATTATTTCTATACATATATCTATTTCAGTTGATATTATTTCGGAGGAAAGAGGGCACATCTAATTGGGTGTGGCCACTTGTCAATTTGTAGATGTTCCCTCTGTGTTCCTAAATAATATCAAATGAAATAGATCAGAGTATAAAATGGAATTTACGATTTTCTGTTCCCCATTTTCAATAAGGTCCCCAAATTATAAAAAAGCGGTCTTTACTCATTGCCTGGGAGTACACCCAGTCACAGCCGATTAGGTATTTAATATAAATTATAAATATACCTATACATTGTTGAAAGTTAAAGACCCCATCTACTGCGCTGTGAGGCGAGGACTGATGAAGAACTGTAAATAGCGTTGGGACTTGTTTTAAATTGTTTATTTACGTGTTTTCATGGTTATTCGCTGGAATTCTGTATTTTAATAATTTAAGACTTGTCGATTTTCTTATATTTCCTATGCATAAAGCTCAAACAATGTTTTGCAGTCATTGTAAAAAAAGTATTGCTCTTGTGGCGTACTCCGTTTCCACGAAATAAGTAATAAAAATAATGATATGGCCGCAGTTTATTTGGGTGTGACACGGGCGCTGCTGTGAAAATGGCTTGTATAGAAATTAAATTCTCTTGGCCACATGCTGTTTACTGACCCCTTCCCCCTACTTGAGTGCGAAAATTTCGAGAAAGACAACAAAAACAATATAAACTTACAAGCCCTTGGGGAGTATAGGTCTTTTCCAAAACACTGCCAGAGTGGTGGTAAAAACCCCTTTTCCGTTAGAAACTCGCTCCAACTTTAGATTATTTCCTACCCAGTGACGTGTAGCGGACGGGGTTAAAAATATGAAATTCTCATTGCTGTTGTAGGTACCTGAACATTAAAATTCTTCCCTATAAACTTTTCGCAAGTTCATAAAATTGAGAAATGAATAAAATAACGTTTTATTTTACAGATGCTCTCCATAAAAAATGCATAGGCATTAGTTTTCTAGTTGTGGTTTGACAGTAATTTATTCATAGACCTTTCAGCATTGTTCAAACTTATCTCTATTCCAGACCAGGTGACCTAAAGGTTACATAATAAGTTTAATATACAACCCCACGAGACACTTGCACCATCTCCCGAGGCCCTACCCAGTAGTGAGTTTCTGCTCAACCCAATAATTTTCTTATTAGGGGATTCAAGCTAATTCTAAGAATGAAAAAATGCGGAAGAATGTCAAATCCATATTGGTGGTGCCATGGTAGGCGACTTGGCACAGTCAATGAGCATGCAAGATCCATTCTTACGCATTCTTACATTTGTAAACTTAATTTGAATCCCCTTAATGTTACCAACATAAAAAATGGACTTGGTTTCTTATGGAGGTGGGGAAACGAGCGAAAAATGCGCCATCCAGCCCCTAAACTTAATAAAAGCCCGTGTAATAGACTTCTCCACTGGTATGAGTTGTTAGAAGAATGAAACTCAGCAAAAAAAAATTGGATATGTTATTTTCTGTTTGATGTCTCAATTCGCCTTAAATAATTTTTGAAGTTTGAAGGACACACAAATGTTGACGTCGCATTTTCGGCCGTTTGTGCCGTCTTCTTTTTCAACTTTCTACAACTTCAAACATAAATTATGGTGAATTGATACATCGAACAGAAAAATCGTTTTCACTATCATAACCTAGTTTTTATACTAAATCTGATGCTGTAAATTACTCATACCAGTGAAACAGTCCATTTTTGGTTGGTTGGTAAAACCGCTCGTGTGGTCAAGGTCGTAATCTGTTTTCTTCTTCCGTTGAGAATAATTATTTCGGACTGTTCTGACGTATATGAGTTTTCATTAAATATTTTTACTTGCCGCAAGCTATTTTTTTCGTCGTTAAATTTATCGAATAACCGCCTCCGAGCTTTGTAGTCATTTGAAAGCATTTTTATTGGTAGGAAAACAAATGTGTTCTACATGAAGGTACAATTATTAAACAGCATATGCTTCACATAAGTGATGAGTTCTGTTCTTTGTTACATTTTGTGCATGAATAGTTTAAGAGTAGCTTTATCCACAATAGTTAGAAAACCATTTTGTACATTTTCACGTCAGTTTATTTCTATTCTACTTCAATATCGTTTGGAATATCTGTTGGGTTTTCATTATTTTATTTGGAAGATATGGATTTATGGATGTATTCTTAACATGAGCTTAGTTTTAAAATTTTAAAATACAATATATATATATATAAATTTAAATATGATAGTGCAAATTGTTTCTCTGTGCAGGGTCTCAATGTCATTGAATATGAGGCGTGTCGTCTGGCTTGATAAACACTCTTTAACTCAATACTATTGACAGCGAATTTATACCCTGCCCAGAAAAACGGTTTTCACTATCATATTCTAATCCTAGTTTTTATGCTGAATTTGAATCTGTAAATAACCTATACCAATGGAAGAGTTTTGTTAACTCAATGCCTGCAAAATTGTGATTATGTTGTAGTTAAACATGTATGGTACCTTATTACATAACGGTTTTTTAACCAAAAATACACATTGAATATGTGTGAAATAAAAGTAAACAGCAATATTAAAGGTTCTCACAGGACGTTGTGCTTTTCTGTACTTTTCCGTGCTTTTTAGGATTTATAACGAAAATTTACCAACCAAACATTCTAACCGGGATATAATTCCAGCGCTTGTGCCAAATTTATCCTGGTTCGAATGTTTGGTAGGTAAATAACATAATGTTACCACTGAAAATTCTAAAAGCACACTAAAGTATAACGGACCGTGAGAACCCATATTCCCTATACTAGGTATCGTATAACCGCGGTCTGAAGCACTACCGTGGGCGCTCTGTACATTTTATGAGAGAAACGTAGTAGGGTGATGACTTTT
>Ga0194135_10002009_pt1 | contig 12311 bp, 6 predicted proteins | sample LitLau_LLRF_2013_FD_134024 | JGI IMG/M metagenome (GOLD analysis project Ga0194135, IMG submission 134024) | Freshwater sediment microbial communities in response to fracking from North America - Little Laurel Run_MetaG_LLRF_2013 (version 2) | ecosystem: Environmental > Aquatic > Freshwater >... | reverse complement strand
GTCCAGGAAACTGTCTAAACGGGACCTCCCCTCTGAATCCCCTACTATCGTAATGCTTATGGCGCGCGCCTTCTCCCAGACCCTGCAGGGCCCCATTTCAATTTCCCACGAAACCGACTTCAGATCCTTGTTCTACGCGTTGTACTGAAGATTTTGGTATATATCACGACCCCAAACTCGACTTGCACCTGAGGTACTCACCTGAATAGATAATTAGCGCTTAAGTCGAGCGCTCCATGAGAGTGGGAGTGCGGGACCTTCGGTTTCTCCCTTAGAACTCTCTCGCTGTATCGCACTGAGACCCGGAGAGAGTGAGAGAAACAAAGGGTCCCGTCTCAAACCTGCACTCCCACTCTCATAGAGCGCTCGACTTAAGCGCTAATTATCTCACTGCCAGTCCAAACTGAGCATTGGAAACAAATTTCAACATTTTTATTCAAGTTGGACCTTTATAGACCCTTCTGTGTGTTCAACTTATCAGGAGCCGTGTAACCACTCCCGTTATTCCCTCGTTAGTGTGATGCTTATAGAAGTTGGTAACCCTTGGTATTAACGCATGATGTTAGCTTGAAGATAGTTTCGAATCCTTCAGAATCGCTGGACAGCCCAGTGTTTGCAAAAGGTAGATTATATACTATTAGCTACTGCCACTGAAGCCACGTTGTAGAAGAAGAATGTTCACGGTCACGGTGAATCATATCCACAAGGTTTGGGGAAAGTAAAAATACTAGCTTCTAGGGGATAAAGATATTTCTTTTGGGGCGAGGATACTAGTTTCTTGGCATGTGTTTCAACTAACACGAATAGAGCTCCTACCACCACTACGAGTATTCATGCACATCAAGCTACTACGAACAGAGCATCACATGCTTACAATTAGTAATAGTCTTACTCTTACTCGATAAGTCGTAATTAAAGCTCTCTGGACATTGCATGGTAGCAGTAGTTCCTGCAATTGTCTCGTTCCAGCACAACCAGCCATCAAAAATTCTCGGACACGCTGAATGCAAAAATTAATTTTGTGTAGTATGTATGTATCTGCATTTTCTAGCTAAGGAAAAACCTACGCCTAGCAGGTCTCTTAGTACAGGTAATTTAGTTTTGTGTGGATGTTTCTGTCTCATTGTCTTTCCTTTCAAAACCTGGGCTTAAGAGATTGCTTGGCGTTGGTTTTTAATGAAGGCTTTAGCTGATTTGTTCATAAAAAATACTTATTTGAAATTTGGATGGACTCAGATTAAAAGGCCCATGAGTCTATTTTGTACTCCTATAATGAGTAGTATACCAACGCGTTTGAAACAAAATCTCCGTCCTGCCAAAATTCACATTGTATGGTCACAATCAGAGAGCAAAAGCCATAACAGGCTGTGTCTCATTGTATTTAGCATAAGCATAAGTATAGAGTTAGGGGTTTTAAGGAGTTCTTATTGAAATTATCTCTAACTGCATTGTAAGTTGCGGTTCTTAAACAAGAAAATCTTAAAATTACCTTTTCGTGCAATAACATCTGCACTAGGGGTGTAAGCATCCCAGCAAAGTTTCTCCAACACAGGCTTTGGATTGTTGATTAGATACTGGCTTCTCAACTTTTCCGAATCAAATATAGCGGCTGAATTATTCCTGCTGTTGTTTTGATCCAAGTCATCCAAAATGTGGTCATCAGTGAAGCTCACAAAATCATTGTCAACTTGTAACTGATTTTTTGTTTCAAATGGCATGGATTGGTTTGGCATCAAATTGAAAGTGGATAATCTCTCCCTCTCGGTGGCAGAAGCCAATTTTGGACTATGCATAGAGGCCATACTCCTAGAATTACAGTGCAAGTCATAAGAAAGTGACTTTCGTAAGCTCTATCGGTTTTTTAGAGATCGAAACACATGAAAATTGCCTACAGGTTGAATTTATTATTCAAACTTTGTGTTTGTCTATTCTGGACTGTAAACAAAAAAGACAATTTTTCATAGGCTAACCATTCCAGTTTCTTAATCCATAATCTATGTACACTTCATTAGAGCAATAAGCGTAGTGAAATATTTTAATTGGTGAGAAATTACGTTTTTCGTGACACGTACTTCTCTGTTCATGTGTCTTCCTGAGAATAGAACTCTAGAACTCTAGAAAATAGAATTTGGCTATAAGTACCAACTGCCTTTCACATGCCCTACGATATGTCAGTCTGCTATTTATGAATAATGCCGACATGACGGTTTGTATAAAGCATTCCTTTGAATACAGTGAAGGCTTATTTTTATATTCACGTCGTATATTTTTACTATGTATTACTTACTGTACTAATGGTAAAGTATTCCAGAAACTTCTGAACCGATTTTCGATTTCACAAAGCGTATTATTTACCTAGTACAACGACATATTATGTAGCTTAGAAAGTAAATGTGATGTACACTCACGCCAATCAAATTATGAAACTGTACTCGTAGCCTCGTTGGTAAGTTTTTATGGAGATTCTGAAGGTGAAGAAGGTCTGATAAGTTTTTTCTTTATGGTGGTTTTGCCGCGTCCTGCAATTACTATCGCGTTGACTATTAGCGATACAATGAGTGTCAAGGATGGAAACAAAATGAATACTGAACAGAAGGCAAGTGAAAGCAAAGCATGTCTGCAGATCTTTCTCTCGCCAATAAATCTTCTCATTCTGGTATTTGCGAGTTGCTTGTCTCACCTGAAAAGTAGAGCTGCTCTAGTAACTTCTGCTCACATTCGATTGCGCGTGTAGAGATATATGACCACCTCAAAATACTGAGAAAACAACACATCCGCCTAAGAGCTGAGAAGAGAAAGTTTTGCAGCCAGATAGATGGTAGAGATATGAAGTATCTCACATTCCCTCTTTTAAAAATCGAACTAATGACTGAACAATGTATGTGAGTACCATAGACGACATAGTTCTAATTTCATAGGTATTAAATTTCATCGCCATTTGAATGTTTGAACAATTATGCAATCCGCTTTATTCAGTGTGTTGGAGGCTACAGTATTTTTGATCCTCTTCAGTATCATATAGCATTTGACTGAAGATCAAATTTAAGACTATTTCTTTATCATTCTTCTGCGAGAACAGAACGATTTCCGTTGAACTAATTGTAATTGAAACACTCCCCAAGTTCCACAAACTGAAAGCAAGTCATTCTTGGCAGCAGCAGCATTTCATTTAGTGGAACGCAATTATAAAATAAATTAACTTACCTACCCAAAGTCCTCAGTTTAACTTTTAAGAACTACAGCTCCAATTGAGCTACGATTCTTTTGAGAACAGAAATACAGTTTTTTATAGTATTTCGAAATGCTTAAGGATAGGTATCCTTACATTTTTGTACAGGTATCTTAAATCCCTTGTAGTACTATAAAAATCTTAATTTCATTTGTATTGAGGATCCCTGTACTTTTGAGTAGCTCATTTGGCTTTCTCTTCTTCCCGTTAACAATACTTTCCGAAAGTTATGTCAGTATCAGAAAATAAAAAGCCCGAATAAGGAGTAAAATGCAGATGGAATGTTTTCTATGAAAAATTCAACACTACTGTATTTGTGATATCTTCTCATACCTGCCTAATTTGTGCCTCGTATTACCATCGTAAACCCACGTTTAGATGTACAGTAAGTACTTGAAACGTTGAGTTTGTATTAAATAAAATAACCCCTTGAAATCCGTGTATACTGCTAAACAACCAGAGTGAATATCACTTCTTTGAATCTCATCTTTCTATTGAGCCTTGTGCAAACAGTTGAAATTTTCAGTGTGAAAGTATTGAAACAGAGTTAAATACGAGAGTCTGAAACAACTGGAAACATGTCTGGTTTTGCACTACCTAAAATAGGGATTACTAAAACCTGCACTCAATCCACGGTCACGGTCAATCCACCATCTAAATCAGAAATCAAGTTTCTTTAATCCGGTTACATTACTGCCTACAGCTTTTGGATCTACTCAATTGGTCACTTGGTTAGGTTAGGAATTAGGATATTTTCTGTCTAGACACTTTCATTTGCAAGATATGGGAGATTAAATTGGGAGAGCCATAGGAGATCGTTGTGAAATTACGCAACATTGTGCGATCTGAGATGCTTCAAATCCGAGATTTCTTTCAATTCTCTTTCTTTTCTATTGAAATCTAATGAATAAGAGACGAAAGGACCAAACGGGAGGATTCTTATTCCCTTCAATGCCATAATGTGTCTTTCGATAAATTAACTAATTAACGCTAGTAAAGATTGAATCATGGCATGAAGAAACCTTATGATACATCCTTCTGCTTTTCACGCTGTTATGAGTTGTCCCTATAATTACCAACAGTTCTTCACTTTCCATACTTCTCCTAACTCACCTGCCCATTACTTAATCCACTTATAAAATGAAGCTTTTCTGTACTTAGGCTCAATTTAATTTCTATATAGCTTTCTGCTTTCAATCAATCACTTTCTTTCCCACTTCTATAAAGTCAACTGCGGAGTTCTGGAATAATTAAAAAGGAAGAGTGAGAAGACAAACAATTATTTCCTGCTTAAAAGTCGGTAACTCATATTTGAGTATAATATGCAAGTTCCTGTAACCGAGAGTATAGAGAAAGCAGATCCGAAGATGAGATAGCCACTGAGCAAGAATCCTAGAGGATGAACCACACTGAAGGGAGATGTGAAGATGAAGCCTTTTCTCGGAAAGTCTCAGTTCCCCAGAAACCGTGACTAGGACATGATCTCGCTTGTCAGTCGAATTGATTCAGATCGATAACTTGTGTTTTTAGTGAAGGTTGCAATTTCTGCTTTCTCCCTCGTTTCTCTTTAAAAAATAAGTGTTCGCTAAACAATGCAGGAGTCCACTAATAAGTAGAAATCCCCGGGTGGCTCGTTTTCATCCCATCAATGAATAATAGATTAATAAAACCCGGAATTGCCACTCATCTTCAAACTTTCGTAATGTTAGGCAACTTGCATTTTTGTGAATTCACTTTGGACTACACCTTTGTCAGTGATTGAAAATCACTTATGCGAACGCACGTTCTGTCTGTGGCTAGCTAGCTAGCTCTGTAGCTTCCGAACACAATTATCTCGATAACCACACAAGATATCGTTATGCGATCTTTTGCGACTTATCAGGGACCCCCTCGGGATGATCACTATTGAATATGGTGAAAATCGATAGGGCCCTTTAGGGTCCAAAAGGAACCTTATTATAAATTTACCGGAATTTCTCAATTCTTTCTTTTGCAACTTATCAGGGACTCCTTCAACATGCAATCTCTTTAATATAGTGAATTTCGGTAGGACCGTTAAGGGTACAAAAGGGCCCTCAATGTCAAATTATGGGAAATTTAAAATTCTTTCTTTTGAAAATTATCAGGGACCCCTTCAACATTCAAACTCTTTAATATGGCGAATTTCTGTAGGACCTTTAAGTGTCCAAAAGGGTCCTTTTATGAATTTATGGCAATTTCAAAATTTTTCTTTTTGCAAACTTATCAGAGACCCCTCCAGCATGTACATCATTACAGACAGAACGTTTCACTACGTACATACGTACGTACGTTTTAATTATCAAATTGATAAACAAATACCTATACGATTGATTTTCAATCACTGGTTATACCCGTTTGCCACGGTTTATTGTGAATGGAAACGGAATCTTCGTAAGCATGATGCATGATGGCTCCATGCCTTGAGTATTTAAATCATCATCTTGTAGCATGCTTCCTGTCAGGATTTCGATTTCGTGATAAGTAAGTTATTGAGTTGATCAGTACAAAAGTGTAAGAATTAGGACAACGTGAAATCCTACGCTTGCTTTTCTGCTGGAAATTATTTATGTATTTTCTTTTCTTGCATCTTGTCCGTCTGCTTTCATCGTTAACATTGGCTCTACACCGGAAGTAGATCCGACTCATCTAGGAGTAAGGCAATGATGATAAAATACGCATTTCAGCTAGCCGTTTTATTTGCACTGAAATAAAGGAAATTCGTTTTGTTGTTCTTATTTTGTCTTTCTTTGGAATTATTTTGTAGGCTTCTTTTCAATTCGTTTTTAATTCGTAGATGAAGCACATGATGATGTGTACACTACTGTACACTGACATAGATTCATAGTCCACACCAGGAAGGACCTTAGTACTTATAAGCAGCATGAAATTATGGTATTATACGTTATTAATTACACTATTAATACAAGAATAATCACAATTATTGTCTTCGTTTTCGGCTAATTCGATTTTCTGATTTATTAAAAGATACACAAATAACTTGGTTTTGAAAACATTATAGCTAGTCACATTCCTTAAGTCAATAGACAATTTTAACCAATCGACAGACATCACCTCTCGTAAGCTACTTGATTTATTCGCATTATAATAATGGGTATAGGCTCTGGTGGTAGTAGAGTTGATACTATCCAAGTTAAGAAAGTCTTTAAAATTATTAGGACACATATTATGCAAAAACAGGAACGCCAGCTTTGCACATTCAAATTTAACTCTATATTTACAATTAAGCCACTCAAGTTCATTGTTAAAGTCGTGGAAGACACTCATATTTCGCTTTACCTAATACAAAACGTGCACATCTGAGAATATTATTTTTTTTATGCTTAACGTAGGAACTAGTCCCTTAGAACAAAGCAAGTTTGAAGTACCTGTTTAGAAGTGAAGCATGAAGATGCCAACTTTCCTTCAAAGCTTTCCTTTCGCGACTTTTCCTCAGGAGAAGTAAATCTGCAGTCACGATAGCTTTAGAAGTTGGGATGAATGAAGTGACGATATATCTAAGACCAGAATCGGTAGAGTAATGATAATAACACGAGGATTTCTGTACAAAACCATACTCTTCCAACTCTGATCGAAGGGTTTTGAACACAGCTTCATCCAGATTTCTTCTTTTGTCAGCAATCAGTGATAATCAATGACCTTTGCACACCTGAATAAACTGATGTGTACGCCAATTAGAAATCTCGCGTACACCCCTGTAAACTCAGGCTGCAAATGCTCATCTATTCTCATAAACCCGGATCTATAAAAAATAATTTTTGAAAATTAGCTATCGGTTTTGAATCGATAGAGAAGATAGTACGGTTTCCATTCACATAATATTATCACTCAAATAAATACATTTATAATCGGTCTGTGTTGTTGGTCAGTTACTAAAATTAACTTTCATAGCATGTGATCAGTAATATTTGGAGAAAACGAAAGATGTATACACTCCGTCTCTCTAGCTGTTGGCAAGGGAAAGTTAGGACATGCTGCTGGCAAGTGGTCTTTAACCTTGGCATGCACTGTCTAGTGCGCATATTAAAACTGTGCCCACTGTTCACACGTATTGCATGAGTAAAAGAGCATTCTTACCGTTTTGAAAAGTTCAAAACAGTTTAATCCTTGGTCCAAATTTTTCCTCGAATAAAATTATCCTTCATTCTTTAACCAAGTAAAAGTTAGAAAATAATTCGAATATCAGGGATGGACTTGCCTTATTGATATGCAAGTCAGTTACTGCAATCTGCGTCTACGATTTGGATCATTCAAAGTATTTCTAATTTCCGTTGAAGTCGATGTCCAGTAAATAACTGATTGTCTTTCTCCTGTACAACACTACTTTGTATTTGAATTGAGACTTTCATTCCACCTTCCTATCTTAAAAAAGGCAAGTCTTTACAATCGGTTCGGCCCAAAGGAAATTAAAGATACAAAAAAGGAGCATTTTGTTGTGTGAAGCATAGAAAATGATAATGTATAATTACTTTGCAAATTGACTAGCGCAATCAAATTCAAGTTCAGAGTTGTTTTGTGGATGGTTAAGGTTCCAATACTGGTCGTTTTTAGTACGACGCAAAAATAAACCTGGTTTTGAATGAAGGCCCTGAATATGTTCACACAGACTCTCAATCCAAACCTAATTAATCAGAGCGTTTGATTTGTCTTCCAGCCCAACTTCTTTGCAATCGTAGGGTTTATTGGTGAACCAGTTTTCATTGGAACATGGGTAAGAGATTTTGAAAATTATTTCCGACTTTTAAACATAAGCATTGGCAGGCGGAACTGAAATTGCAATTGTCCACTCGATCTCGGAGATTCAAATTGCGAAAAATTCAATGACGAGGCGAGTTGGCAGAAACTCATCACTCTATGGCGATATATACTTTCAACTCTAATGAAATTCGATAAATAATAATGTAGACGCAAATTGTCTACGATACAACTCAACATATGAAAGTTAAGAGTATATTCTTTATCTTTTTAATTTAGGTCATAAATTTCGGTTGGGCACCGAAGAAATCTCATGCAAAGGACGCAACTTTTTGTTGTGCAAAAATTGTTCTAAGAATAAATTTTGGAAGGAGAAAGCAAGAAAATCATCATCCTCCTCTACAATGTAATATATGCTGAAATTAGTTCTAACTGTCCACTTCACTAAACCCTAACGAACAATCAGTCAAAGTTTTGGCAGCACATTATTGATATTATTTCTCTAACTTTGGAGGGGATAATAATACTTGCTTAATAGTTCAATGAAAAGTTGATAGTGCACAAAGCAGTATTAGCTTCCAAGTTGACTAGCCTTACGATTAGTTTTCAGCAATCGAATTAAAGTTCATATTTCTTATGTGGATGGATAAGGCTCCAATGCTAGTCCTTTTTAGTACAACGCAAAAAACCAACTTGATTTTGAATATGTTCTCTTAAAATGCTCACAAATATCTTTATTGAAAATCAAGTTAATCAGAGCGTTTAATATGTCTTCCACCCCCATATCTTTTAGCTAGAGATTTGAATCCGTTAGGTTAGGTAGCTGGACCAACTACCATGAGATCAGAACCAGCGCAAGAAAATTGGTAAGCCGTCGACAAACAGTGCTTACTATCTTGTAAGCAGAAATGTGCAGCCCGTTGACACTTTTATTTCCACTTCCCCCGTTCCAAGACTTCTTATATCTTGGAGCACCCAATATCCGCGAAAGTCTTCTGAACTCCTAAACTCATCATCCTCTGCCTTCAGAGATGATGTTGAAAACTAGAATATCCAGAAACAAGGATCCAAAAGGTATCTCATATACACACCTCTATGAATCTTTGATCCAGCACATTAAAATGGCATATGCATTCATAAATACTCCAATCGGGAACCTAAAAACAAATAAGTAAGAATATAATTAACAAGATAGTTTTCAATCAACAGTAAAGATACATACAACTCCATGTGATAAGTATAAAAAGTGATCTATCTAGAGTCCGACACGATGGAGGCGTAATGGAAAATGAACTAATTAGATTTCTACTTGGCAACTTGGGGACATAAGATATTGAAACAACTGAAAACCTTTCTTGATATGACACGAGAAGTAACTTGCAGTTGATTGTACTGTGTATGCAAAAGACACGAAATAAAATAGCTGGGGAAATATCAGACACTTACCTATTAGATATTACCTATGTAGGCAGGGTAAGAAAGAGAAAGTGAAATAAATAGTTGGAAAGAAAATAGGGGAAGGAAGAGAGTCTTACACGAGTGCCAACGATCATATCACTTGGTTATGATATGACACATGCCTTCTTCATATTCTCAAGTTCTTCCATAACATTTGAAGGAGAAAATATAGCTACTATGCTTGAGTAGTGAAATCTTATGGATGTTCCCGTGTATTATTTAGGAAACAAGATTAAAATTAAATGGTGAAAACAATAAATAATTTTCCACTGTAGCACAAAAGAAGACCGGAAATAGGTTAAGGATTACGGTGTATACGTCAGTTGAGTATTTCTTTCAAGTCAAATGGGTTAACAGAAGGGGTGCATGAACAGGATAATTTTGTACAATTACAAAGAACCTTGCTGGCGTAGGAATACTTGCGATTCAGCGTTCTCAAGAAATAAACTCCCTGGAAGGAAAGGAATCAACTTTGTTTGTTCCGTCCATTAAGAAAGCAAAGTTTTTAAGTTTTGACTTTTGTAATTATATAAAGCATCTTATATTATTATAAATGGACATAAGTCAGTTGGAAACGATATGTGCCTAGGAATTACTTTCAAAATATATGTCCTACAGCTCATCTCTTGATTTCCGCTCTTGATTTTAAATGGAGAAGTAATTTGTATGAGTGCTCACAGAGCCAGTTGTAGCATACAACAGACAATCAGGATGGATACGTGAAAAGATTAGGAATAATTATTTGATAAGAGATGTGGAGAAAGCAGAGAGTCTTCCCAACGAGAAGAGTCAGATAGAGTCTCATAAGTATGTCTCATTTTCAGTACTTTCCTCTCTCATTTAAGGAGCATTGTTAATATACTTGACTGAGTATATTTAAATTTCCATCAATATGAAAATAGACAAATTCAAAATTACTCTTTTTTACTGGGATTTAGTTTATCCCTGAGACTTTTATATCTTGCTATTACAATTATTTAGCTAAATCTCATTGATATTGGCGAGTTCAGGAAATGAATTGAAACAACTACACGATTAATAAACCGTGAAAAAGCGAAATAAGGAAAGTAAACGGAGAGTTGACTACCTTGAATGAAGTGAGATGTAGAAGAGAACCACAATAACCTAAGCCTTAGTCTTCAGCAATCAAATTAAACTTCAGAGTTGTAACGTGCATGGTTAAGGTTCCAATACTATAGTCTTTTGTTAGATAACGCAAAATTAACTTGATTTTGAATACGACCGTTGAAAATGCTCACAAAGGTCATCATTGAAAATCAAGTGAATCAGAGCGTTTAATTTGTGTTACAGTTCAGCGTTTAATATGAGTTGTTTTTAAATTCTTCTGAACCAGCGGTTACCAACGGCAATAGTAACGGCACTCCAGCTAGTAAAGTTGATGTAATAATGAACCATAACGATGATATCCCGAGCAAAGATTCATGAGCACCCAGCACTGGCTGAAAACATGAACAACAGCTCAGGACCTGGTGCCCGCAAATATTGATGGTAAATATTCTTCTTTTAATCAACTTGAGAAGTGATAAGTGCTTAGTGTCTTCTGATTCTCCCTTTTCAACGGCCGGTTGTCCATCGACAATCGATGTCCAAACCCATTTGATCGAGGAAGCAGTAACTCAGGATATCTGGAGGTACCTCATAAGAAATACATACTTGTGTTTAGTAAAATAACTAAACCATATGGTTGCTTCTATTATTCGCAGTTCACATTCTGTCAGAAAGGGCCACTTGTGCACATAAGATATTGAAATCAATGTTATAAGCCAAGACTAACAATAAGTAAAAGGATGCGTGCAAGATTGAAGTTAGTCAGTTAGTCCTTTCTTGATATGACACAACAAGTAACTTGAAGTAAAATTTACTCTGCATTCAAAGTACATGCGAAAAAATTGCTGGGGAAACATGAGTCTTTTGAGTAGACAGAGTAGGACAAAGAAAAATAAGTAGTTGGAAAGGAGAAAGGAGAAAGCAAAGCAGGATACTCTCTCACTATTGTCATCGATCATATTCCTTGGTTATGAAACACAGGAATTTACTGTGTGCTATTTGATAAGTCTCATTTGCCCTCTTTTCTACTTGTACATACCGTGTAGTGTCTCAAAATACGTTTTAGGTTTATTGTTCTATAGTTTCTTCCATAACATTTAAAACACAAAAAGTAGACAGTTTTCTTCAATAATGAAATCCTAAGGAAGGATATTCACATAATTCAGGAAGCGTAGGATTAAATGATGGAAATAATGATTCTTCCCACTGAAATGGAACTTCCCACTGTCAACTGTAGCACAAAAGAGGATAGGAAATATGTTCAGGTATACGGTATATCTACCAGTTGAGTACTTATCTCAATTAAATTAGGCTAACAGAAGGGATGCGTGCAAAAGAATTATTTTGTACAATTACAATGGACCTTACTATTGTAGAAATACTTGTGATTCAGCGAAAAATAAACTCCCAGGAAAGTAAGCAATCAACTTTGTTAGTTCCGTTCCATTAAGAAAGTATCCTTCTTAAGTGATATGTGATATCGTCTTACAGTTCTACTTTTAGCAATTAAAAACGATATGTGCCTAGGTATTACTTAAAAAAATATGCCCCAGAGTTCATCTCCTGATTTCCCTTCTTGATTTTAAATGGTGGAGCAATCAGTAAGAGTGCTCACAGAACCATTTGTAGCATACGACAGAAAATAAGAGTATATGAAAAGATTCGGAATGGAATAACTGTTTTAAAACAGAAGTGGAGAAAGCAGAGGGACATTCTCCCCAACGAGAAGAGTGAGACGGGGTCTCATAAGTTAAGTAAGTACATAAGTAGGTATGGCTCATTCTCTGTACTTTCCTCTCTGATATAAGGAACGGTGTTTCTT
>Ga0194135_10002008_pt1 | contig 12315 bp, 10 predicted proteins | sample LitLau_LLRF_2013_FD_134024 | JGI IMG/M metagenome (GOLD analysis project Ga0194135, IMG submission 134024) | Freshwater sediment microbial communities in response to fracking from North America - Little Laurel Run_MetaG_LLRF_2013 (version 2) | ecosystem: Environmental > Aquatic > Freshwater >... | reverse complement strand
CATCAGACTGTATAGACGCCTGACGCTTATACTTCGCTTCGAATTAGTTCGAGTCGTATTCTCCGTTGTGACAATTGTGACATCAAATAGCTTTCCATAAAATAATATTCCACCGATGCGAAAGAGCTTCGTAGTGATGTGATGATGATGTTTGATGAGAAGGTGGCCTAAGTGAATTTATACCTGGCTGCCAGCCGAATAGGCTGAATAGGAATGGAAATGGTGTATTGTATATTGTAGATAGAACAAGAAAAGGAAATTGATGGAGCGCATAGTAGTATGTCACAAGATTATTGCACAGTCATGACTCTGTGAAAGTTACGACGATGATGGTGGTTGTGTGTTTGATTAGTAAATTGAGGATTTGAGAAGTAACGGCCGTGTCCAGGTACGTGTAATACACGCTAGAGTAGATGAAGAAGAGAAGTCAGAAGACGTGGAGCATCAGATGAACAAAAGACCGGAACATGCACCATTAGACATTATAGAAGAAGGTTACATAAGAGTATTCTATGCATTTTTGGTAGTAAACTGGATATGCAAACTTTCGGAAGCAAACAAAGTTTATTATTTTGTGTGACGGGAGATTTTATTGGGGGAAGAAAAGAATGGAAATCGGGATGATGTGATGATGACATTTTTATCAGTCCATCTATTTCCCATAAAAAGGAGTCAAGTGTCCTCCAAACCAAAATTCATGCATGTAATTCCTTTCCTCAATAATTCCCCGACTTTTCACTTTATTTCTCCACCTCCTTCAGTATATATTGTGTAAAGGACATGTTTGCATGTTATGAGTCTTTGATGCATCTATGGAGGATGTCATAAAAGCATTATATTTCAACACAGGCAATCATTTCTCCGCATATTGTGTCGATTCATAATACGGAGATGGGAACTCGTAGTCATACACTGCTTTCCTCTGTCTATAAACTCGTATTCTGAGGGAAAGTGAGTTTACGACAAAATTGAAAGGACGATAAATAAGTGAATATGCATCTAGACAACTTTTATATATGCTTTGGCCATGAATTTCATTTGAATATCAAACTGTAATAGTTTGTTACGTACTTACGTTTTTTCGTTTTTGCATGGATGTATTCCTTGAGATTTGAAAGAAAAATGACCCAAGCAGTGTGTATTCTCAGTAGTAGAATGGAAAAATGAGAAGTCTCACTTGTAGTAGGTCTCTGTACTCAGTGTACACAATATAAAGGCCATTAAGTCACACGGAAGGTCTCATTCAATTTTGAAATCCATCATCGATGTAAAACCAAGTTACAAGGGAGTCATTTAGAATCGGTGGGAATTCAATTGGCTTCTGGATGGATATGGAATTGATGGAGTGACCACTCGGAAAAAATCTTAAGCCTTTCATCCCAAAAGGGTGAAATAGTGTCGTTCTATCTCATAGGCCAAGTCTGTATATTCCATCTCATACTTATTGTGTATTGACAAATGTGATGTACAGCATTATAAGCTTTGATGGGTTGGTGATAAAGATTGAACTGATAGTTTATATGGTGTACGGAACGAGAGAGAGAGAGAGATAAGTCTCGAGAGAATAAAAATTTCATTATGAATCTCTTTCATCATCATCCGCTCACCCATCGACTACTTCAATATCTCCAGATCATAGGGAACAAAACCAGGGCAGAGTTCATCTGACTTTAAATTCACTTAGGTATGTACGACGTAGCTTTTTGAATTTTTAACTCACCATGAAACTGTTGCACTGAAAGTTCTGAAGAGTATATTTTATCTCAACCGTCCCCTTCATTACAAATTAGTCCTATTAGTGACAGAAGCTTATGTACAAAGGAGACTACTGTCATTTCTATTTTGTTCAGAGTTTTTGTGTTTGTTGAAAGAATTATAAAGTTTTTAGTATCTTTTCCCAATGTAGTAGACAATTTTAGTGCTAATTTGATTGAAGTAGAAATGAGAGTGTGTATTTTGAGGGACTATGTATATATATATACATATACGTACAGTTTGCAGTGAGATATATGTCACAGTCGATTAGTTCGGACTTTGATCCTCATCTACAGATAATCTTAACCAATAATTGGTGGAAGCCTTAGGGGCACACTAGATGCTATAAAGAAGTCTGTATTGTAATATACATTGTGTAGACGGAAGTATACGACGTACGACGGGACTTGTGATGGTATCACAATGGATGGGATTTGGAAGGGAATGAGAGAGATGTATGGAGCTTATGTAATTCTTTTATCATCCCTTAAGACCTTAGTCGGGGAATCTTTCAATGAAGAAAGAAAGGAGAGAACAAGGCTTTGTAAACGCATCATCATTATTATATGGTACAGGTCTATCTTCTGGCTTTTTGTATAGTGTGTTTTCTCCACAGTCGTACAAACCTTGAGGAATTAAGTTTATCAAAGCGGAGTCTTTTCTTTGGGGTAATTACTTGTGAGCCTATTCTCCTACCTTTCTCCACAGAACAGTCGTCTCTCTTCTGTCTTCTCATCTCTTTATTATCTGAAAGACGGAGACCAAAGAGAAAAGAAATGTAATCTAGGTTCCGGTCTTCTCAAAATGGAATCCGAACAAGTACATTTTCTTGCTTGAGACTTTTACTTTATTTCTATATATTTATTTATACTATATCATGAAACCAATATTAACGGCAGTATTATTCTTATCAGGAATTTACTACCCTTTAATTGTAAATGAACATTTAAGCTCTCTTAACCATTAAATAGATTTCGCGTACAAAAAACGGTCACATGGGGAGTTTCAACCGTTTTGTACCAATTTGTCAGGAAAACACAGCTTAAAATTGAGTCCATATAATTGAATCGCGGAATGTGATACTTTCGTGAGGTGTTTAGAATGAATTGTAAATAGAATCTCATTTCGTCCCAATGTAAAAGCTGTGTTATACAAAAGCTCAGCAATTACGGGACGAAGGAACTGCTAGTGAGTAAAACGAGGAGATTGTGTAACACCTTAAAAACCACCAGTCACATTTCCAAGTTGGTTATTTCAGTGAAATTGGACAAAAGACGGATTGTTCTAACGAGACAAGAAATCAGACACCGTTGGGGGCATCTCGAAAAGATGCGCTTTCTCTGCATTTTCCAGATTATCTTGTAGTTCTTTTTGGAAAGCTTCGTTGAGTATAACAAGATTGACATGGACATGAGGATGATTGTGAAGATCATTTGATACACATTATTCTTACACACAAGGACTAGGCACACACAATATATAGTTAGGCAAGAAGATGGAAAAGAGGATCACAGAGTAGTGACAAGAAAGCTCAGGGGGTTCCTAGTCTCGTCTTCTGTCGCAAATGATGAGGTCCCAGCCACACTGGCAAACTGTTCAGTAGTGTCCACATTTAAGGAAGTTTGGATTAACTCATTTCTCGTTTCATCGCAATTTACGGAATATACACTAAAGCTTTGGGGACTTTGGAAAAGTCACAATTGTTGTCAGTCAGCCTTTAGTAAAGTGGCAAAATAAAGTTGTATACGCTTGCTTCTTTGTTCTTGCTGTGAAGTTCTACTTTCAGTCTGATTGATGAGATGTTCTAAGTACTTATGATTTCCACAGCCACTTGAAATGACCTAACGAGATCTCGAGGGACTTTCTGATTGGAATAAGTCTGCCGAAGCCTTCTTATCATAATTATATGAGTGTGAAAATTAAGAAACACAGCAAACTAAATATAGTACACTCGCAAGTACAGTGAATCCAACTTGGGCAAAAATGGAATGGGGCAAAGTAAGACGCAGTCTAAGTATATAATATAAAGTGTTCAGTTAGGATTTCTGTTGACATTTCTTATAGTTTAATAGGAGCACAATTGATTCCATTAGGATGTCCATTAAAAGGGAAGGCTGGTTGCTGAAAGCCATCATCGTCCAGGTTGTGTGTGTGTTGAGGGTGAAAGCTCATGTTGGGGCATGAATCTGTTGTCATTGTCATATTTATTCTCGGTCCATCATCCTTTACCAGTGGAACTCTTTACTTCCTCTCCAGCAATTTCACAAGAATGTTAGAGTCAACAAGAGAGAAGATCGAAGAGTGACCAACTCGTCCCTCTCCAATCCATTATATTTCCAACATACTCTCTCTTATCTTCCACTGGAGTGTATGTTTATTGGATATGTCGAGTGTCATGCTCTCCGTTCGTGTTCATGTATCATATCAATCTGTAGGCCAATTGATCAAATACACAAGTTTTGTGGTATGCTCCTTAGTAGTATTATTTGATTCCATCTGTTCTGGACATGGAATTTCCTCATTGGGCTTTCACTTATTTCCTCGTGTCATGTCATTTAATCCTCGACGAGTTTCGTCCTCCCTGCACGATGTTTACTTAGCACCGGTTATTAAAGAGGTGAAAGTGCGGAGACATGTTCTTATCGAAAGTCAAACACAGATGTGAATTTATTCATACGCGAGTTTTTTCACCTAATATGCGTATCATACACGGCAATGTAATAATAGGAATTTATTAGGTTCATGCATTGGAACTGGTTTTGTATTTTGTGAGTCTTGTTGAAATGAGAAACGCTATCATGTCTACAATTACAACCGTAAAACATGAATTTCTCATTTATGACTGACCACACGGATTTACGCAACTACTTCAAGCTTGTTATCACATTGGAACACCCGGTGTACTAACTGAGAGTAAGTGGACACTTTTCCATGTGATGGACAACATGACTTTTACACATGACTCACACACGAACTCAATACAATGCTGCAAACGGACAACAGGCAATTTACGGAGATAATACACAAACCTAAATTGATTTTACCTGTTGAGATTTTCCACATTAAACTAGTTAGCTAATTCCATCGTGTGTGTGTGTGTGTTTATGAATTGTTTATTGATAAATACGGAGGGGATTGTGTAGAGAACAAAACAAAGTGTTGAATTTGAATAAATATTTGAAACATGGAGATCGGAGGAAGTTAATTAGTATATACGCTTTGGGTAGGTAGGAAAAGCTTGTTGCTCTTCTACTGTTTGAGAGTAAAGAAGCAGATTGAAGTCTTTATCGTTCAGAATGACTGGCATGGCAGGGTAATTTAGATTAGTGTGGATAGTGATGGGATACACATTGAGGAGAACCACAAAGATGATTAATACAAAGGCTGAGCGAGGAAAGAAAGCTGATGAAGAAGATGAGAGGTATTTTGCATGAGAATAAAAAGGGATGTTCCACTGGGAATTCAAAGTATATGAATTTAGAATGAGGAGAGAAAGCCATTACACGCAAGAAACTTGTTGGTGTTTAGTACAAAGTAGAGAGAGAGAGAGATGAGAATATTTTCCACAAAGTATTTATAAACTCATCATGAATGACATCGGGTTTAGTGCGGTAAGAAGGCTAAACTGCTACACACAAGTTTTTAGATGATGATGTGATGTGGGTAGGTTTAGTTTATTTAAAATTTCAATCACTTTCTTGAAAAGAAGGGATCCTACTTTAGACTTTAGATTACGTGGAAGGGACCATCCCATCAAATTCACATTAAATATGTAGATGCTTTCCCCTCAAAACATTTCACTAAATCCGCAAGTTTTGCCACTGGGAAATCCTCTAGTAAAATATATACAGTTGCTTTAAGAAGATTTTAGTACGTGTAACTTGAGGAAGACTTTCTTTGGAGAGAATGTACTTACAAAGTACGTAGAGTAATCATCTCCAAGTTTACTTCAGTGCCGTCGTTTATGATTTAGTTGAATCTTATTTTGTGTGTGATACTAGGTCTGATTGAATATGAAATAGCGAGCGAGTGATCTTGGAAGTTGTGGTTGTGCAGAGCAGATTTTAAAGTGGCTTCATTCTGTGGTACTTTAATTTTCATGGCATTTAGACATTTAGAGTTTGGAGCACATCAAAAAGAGGGGTTGTTTGGAGGTTTTTGTGTGTATGGTCTCATTCGTGATATATAGTATGATACAGCAGCAGCAATCGACATAATTTTACGAACAGGGGTGAAAAATAATACAAGAGAATGAAGAGTTTATTAGAATCCATCAAAGGAGACAAGGTGTATTGATTAGACAGATGCAGTGAGCCGATTTTTGGCCATACACACATTTCAAGTTACTCGATAGGAAGTAGAGAGAAAATACAGACTCGCAATCAGACAACTGAGACAACACACGGATGTTCGATGAGTTTGTACTTTGTTCATAGTTTATATTATTCCTTCTATTCCACATTAGATTTGCATTAGACGAGGAAAGAATGAGATAAAAGTAACCCTCTACAACTACACACACGGACAACGTGTAGAATTGATATATATGAAAGGGGTAGAAAAATTCGGATGGACGTAGTCCAATGATGAGGTAAGAGAGAAAAGAGCCAGAGGGTTGATTTAGCTTAACGTGACATGTACTGTAATTTCTCCCCGTGTGTTTTGTTCCACATTCTACCCGGTTCCTGCTGGTCCTGGCATTTCCACCCTCTCCGAAAGAATTGTCTACTCCTGAGGAAGGAACAAAAGCATCGAATAAAGATTGGGGTTCTCCACCGGGTGTGTGTGGTTGACATGATGTTTTCTATCTATGTGATTTGAATGACTCATCCAGGTGTGGTGGTAGTCTCCGAGAAATCCAATACTTCGGTTGCAGCTTGCACGAAAATAATGTTCTGCTTGGGGTTGAATATAAATACGTGTACGTGTAGACCTGTACAGAGAAATTACCTGGTCGAATATCTTCATGAAGTGATCACCGAGGGTGATAAAATGTATAGGAACACAGCCATAACCCTCGTCTTGTCTCTCCTTATCTCACAATATCTCAGCGCTTTCCTGTAGACTTTAGGTTATGCGATACCGTGATGTCTCCGATTTGAAATAGTTACTGATTGTAGGAAATTCTGCATCACATACAATTAATAATAAAAATTTGAGAAGCTCCAGTGCCGCAGTTGCAGCATGTGAGAATATGAATATACGTCTAAATAGCAGATTGTCCGAAATCGAGCATCAGTAAGAGCTGAATAACTCAACTGATTTAAATCACCTGCTGTATTAGAATGTGAGAAATATTAAATTCATACGAAATTCCATCACAAAGCTTAGTCATGCACTTCCGGGACTCGCAGGTTGAACTCACCACGCACCTGACCCTGTAGTGGAAAACCTCTTCCGGTTCCGGCATAATAAGGAAGCACACACAGAATTACAAGCGTCTTTGTGAAAGGCTTTTTTATATTTTGAACCTGTTCTTCTGCCACGATGAGGGAACCCTGTGTGTGTGTGTGTGCCTTATGTCCTTCTTCTAATGTTAGTAAATAAACGAGTAAGGTTCTGCTGGTGCCTTTCTTTTCTTTCTTTAAGTACGGAAGCTGCGTAAGGTGTGAGTTTCTTTCAATCTGTCCAGATGAAATCTTATTTCCCTAAGTAAGTGCGGCGGCTGCAGGTAAGATATATATATTTGTATTCATCTTTGAATTGCTTAATAGGAACGTGACCCTTGGACAAATAAAAAGGTGCCTTCCTGTGTGTCGTCCCTATTTAAGTTATCTAAAAGAATTCTATTCATTCCAGCTCACCACCGGTCTCCTCTCTGCATTTATGAGGTTCTTTTGTGTGCAGGTATTTTTACTACGACTCCGTGTTATCAATCCTTGATGAATTGGAATTCAGAAGTTTGTAGTAAGCGTCTGGCAGTCTCTGGTCATTGATGGTGCGTGTAAAAATGGTACAAAATAGAAAAGGTCTACACTGCACCCTAAGGAAGGTCCTGGACCCTATATATATAATATATATATATATGTGCACTACACATGCTTTTGTTATTAGGGAATTCATACACAAGCAAAAGGGACCATCAGAACCATTAATACCCCGGTAGATTTCATGCGGACTGCTGTGGAATGGAAATAAAATAGTGGAATTAAGTAGGGAACAAAAGAGACTCGCGACTGCGAGTTCTATTGACAATGAAGGGTAAATCTGGTTGAAGGTTCGCGATGGAATGAAAAGCATAGTTAATTTTTGAGTTTCTTTTGAAATGATAATGGAAGTGTAGTAAGGGCAGCTGGAATAATCTGAGTGACTGGATGCATCTGACTAGACTGCCGTGTGCCGAGGAACAAAGTGGATTGAACAAACCAGTCCCTTCGGACCGAATTCGGTGAAAGGGAATGCCTATGAGTCAGCTGCCGTCGCGTGACAGCCAGGTGGGTTTCCCTACAAAGACGCGTGCCAAGGGCCCACACCCTCCCTGCCAAACACAAATACTGTTATACACTTTATACACATACATTTATGTATCGACCTGTCTTTTCCTTTCTATCTCTCGTTCACCCTGATTTTGTTTTTATTCCCTTCTTCGTCCGAGCCCTTTTCTTCCAACCTACAAACTTGTTTCGATGCATTCGTGCTGCTTGGTATTTGCTTGGTGCTTCGGGACCAAACATATATAATACCAGCCAACAAGCTTTGCATTTTGTATATCGAATTGTGGAATAAACCTGTAATAAATTCGATCTTGGTTCTTGCATCACTTGCCCATTTAGCTCAGCACACGTCCTCGCGTATTCCCTTGAACAATTGAGAATACTTTTCTACTTCTAAGGGGAAGCCTTCCCATTGTCACAATTGTAGGCTTGAACGCGAAAGAGAGTTGGACATTCGTTCACTCAGTCAGTCGACTGGATTTCCATCCGAATCGGAGTTATACAAAAATAATAATACATACACCGAACAGATTGGAGTACTACGAAGGAATACATATAAGGATCCCTACATCGCAGTTAGTTAGTAAGGGCTCATCCCCCTCTCACAAAATGCAGAACAATGAACAAGAGCCAAATAGATTTTTAGAAATTTTATCATCCACACTACAGTACTCCCAGGATGACATGAGAATCCGAGCGGACAGAGAGAGAGAGAGAGAGAGAGATTTCATAACATGCCATATGGGTTGATAGAGGAAGATAAAAAGTGAGATATAGAATACAAGAGAAAGGACGGATGATGAACAAGCGAATTGTACCCGGATTCGGGGATCGGGTTTTCATTCAAGAGGTTTTGGAGGTTGGGGCTCTTTGGGATATCGGACACAGGAAGAGGAACGACAGATGTGTGGTACACTACATACAGATATATTTTGCTGTGTTGTGCATGATGATGATTATTACTCTCGCCTTATCACGAGGACATCAACTGCATTATCATCCGATAAGTAAAAGCCTGCTTAACTAATATATCTCTCTGGGAAAGATTTTAATCGGAGATCTTACTAGAGAACAATGGATATAGAAACGATGCGATGAGTTGACAAGAAGAATTTTTGGGTTTGGATCGCATGACTTTGGTCTTCGTTATGGATTGTGTGTGTGAAATCCCCGTAATGAAATGTTCTACGTATAATAAGGCTTCCCTGGTCTCTCTCTCTCTCTCTCTCTCTTAATAAAGTACAAATGGGGTGACATTGATCCGCTCCATTACCTTCCTCACCGAATTAAGAAGACTCCAGAGAGAGCGAGATCCGTACAATTCTGGGTTCCTCACGGATACACTCCATATATATACAAACAGGATGTGAGTGTATCTATCCATTCAATTATTGATCTCTTTTGTCTTTTATTCCCCACAAACTATAACCTTCCAACTTCCACACCGACGACCTATAGCTATAAAGCTAGGAAGTTTATTTTTACCAAGTGAATAATGTGTTCTAAGTATATTTCCAGTTTCCACTGCCCCAATTGTATCCGTGTGCATATTATATTGTGCCAAAATACCCTGGGAAAGGAGATGCGTTTTTGTAGGGAAATGAAATGAGACACGCACACACACACACACACACACACACACATTCAGTGAGAAAGCCACCTTTTAATGGCCAATTATCTATCACCACGAAATCACGGAGCATTTACTTTGATCAACATATATACACACATGAGAGAGATAAATGTGGAAGAGAGAGAGAGGGTCTCGTATAATGGAATTATAGAGAGAACCTCTCTCTGCTTCCTTTCTCCATGAGAATCACTTTATTTTCATAGCTGATGCATTTCACTTAGTCAGAAATGGATCCAATAAAAGTTCACAATTTTAGGGAGAAGTTGTTGTGTATGAAGTAATGCCACTTCAATTGCTAAAGAGGGACACAAGTGAATGAGAGTGTATACGTACGTAAGCTATATATAGTTTCTTTACAGATCGAAGATTGTCATACGTGTGTATATCATTGTGTACATATTTTTCCTTTGATACTTTCTCCCCTTGATATCTTTTCCATTTTCTTTTTTGGACGCAAAAACACTTGATCGAGTTCTGTGATGATGACAAAATACTTTTAGCAACAGGTTCTTCATTCCTTCCCCCTTCTTGTGAGTATTTGCACTCACTTCTGATCACAAGAAGAGCTTCATTTTTCTTGGACACAATAGTAATATATAATATATATGACTCTGTGGCTCTCTCACTACCAAGACAAACTCAATTAAATCACAACCCTCTTTTTGATTCAATTAATCGATTATTTCATATCGTGAAGTGTAGTGTGATATAATAAAAAGACAAAGACGACAAAGAGAGAGAGAGAGAGAGTACGGGGAAAAACTTTATGAAAATTCTAGGGAAGGACATTACAAGCGAGAGTGTATCAAGGACATTTCATGTAAGATGAGATAGGAAGAAAGAATGTTGATACAGTTTCGGTTATAACACTCACGGATTCTTTTGAATGGACACGAAAAATGCAGTTCTGGACAGCAGAAGGTATGCCGTGTAAATTGGAAAAGTTAATTTACTTTAGATGAGAATGTGACTTGATAGAAAGTGATTGCCTCTGAAAGAATTATAATAGGGAGAGGCCTGCTGGGTGTGTGTGTGTGTGAGTTTCCAATATCAAATCAATGTCTCTAGAATGCACAAAGACACTGAAGAAGTGAAACTTCTAATTCTAACAGGTTTCGGGTCATAATGCATTTAGAATTCCGTGGTAAATAGGATTCCCATCGGAGATATAAAAGGAACAATAAACAATACAGGCATATACAGATTGAAGGTTGAGATACTCAAAGGAAAGTTAGATTGTTTAGAAAGTTCTCATATACATTGCTTCTTCTTCCTTCTATTGTCACACCGACTTAACTGTTTTTGTGAACACAGTGAAAGTAAAAGTAAAGCATAATCTTTTGACAGTCATTTACTATGTAGACTCATTTACAATTACAACTCAGATATTTCACCTCCGATGGCACCTTACTAAGCACACACAAGGTTACAATAATGTACAGCTTGGAGTACAAAGAATATCAGGGAGGGGAAAGTTTTTAAGGAAGAAAGCATCTTAGGAATTACAGAGAGTAATGTGCTTCTCTTCGGAAATCGGATTCTCATGCCTGGAGTTTGTCCTTATGGGATTCTCTCATATTTCTTGAGACTGGAGAGAATGCCTCGTATTGTGTTGTAACTTTTGTTGGATGTAGCAGAAAAGCCGTAGTAGAGTAGTTTGTGCACTAAAGGATGTATGCAGCGGTACTCACTATGTGTGTGTGCTATTATTATAAGGAAGAAGCTGAAGTATGTTTTTAAAGTATTTTCTTTCTCCACACGAGTGGAATCCGCTTATAATAATAATGATGCACACATACACAGCTTGGTATTTGTCCCATCTTCCCAATTTAACCAACAACTATTGGTATTGGCATCGAATAACACGGGGATTCCCGATTGTGGAGGAAAAAGGGTTCAGGTTCTTAGGTTTTTAGAAAGTTCGACAGTTCGAGTGTATAGAATTCATTTATGAGATGTTGTTGTGGATTACAACGAAACTTTTGCGATAATAACAACGGGTTTTTCTAAGGAATTTTTATAGTGCTCAGGATGTCAACAGCTCTTGTTGTTGGTTTGGTTGACTGTGAAGATTTCCTAGAACTGTTGGGCTCACACACAAAGAGAAAAAAGTACAGAAAAATGTAGGATGAAAGTAACAAGGCATATTAAAGGGTGGGGAATCTGATTTTGACATTTAAAGAAAATAACCATGAGACACCCTAATCAACAACATCATCATCGTCTCAAATGATCTGAAACCATTCATACAAAGCTCTTTCACATCTGTCCCTTTTTCTTTTCTGTGTCACAGGAGGGTGTCTCATCAAAATTGTAGAATGTGCGATTCAAACAAATAAAGAGTTTTTCTTTAAAGCCAAAGCATTTCACATTAATGTGTTTGTACAGTTTTTAACGAGCTTACGTTTCAATTTACACTCCAGAGAGAGATATCAAAACTTAGATAAATGTTTCCGACTCATTCAGATTTCAGATGCGTATCTTTTAATAGTT
>Ga0194135_10002007_pt1 | contig 12320 bp, 8 predicted proteins | sample LitLau_LLRF_2013_FD_134024 | JGI IMG/M metagenome (GOLD analysis project Ga0194135, IMG submission 134024) | Freshwater sediment microbial communities in response to fracking from North America - Little Laurel Run_MetaG_LLRF_2013 (version 2) | ecosystem: Environmental > Aquatic > Freshwater >... | reverse complement strand
GTACAGCTTCGGACAATTCCTTTATTTTTGAGTAAAATCCTTTAAAAATGATAGACGCAAATGTTTTAGTAATAGATGACGACGATGATATTTTGTTAAGTGCAAAGCTTTTTCTAAAGCAGCATTTCAACCAGGTAGTTACCTGTAAATCACCTAAAGAGATCAATGTACTATTGAGTCACAACGAGATAGACATTATACTGCTGGACATGAATTATCAGAAAGGGGCCAGTAACGGCCGTGAGGGACTGTACTGGCTGGAACATATATTATCTATTGATAAAGATTACGTCGTTATCCTGATGACCGCTTATGGTAACGTGGAGCTGGCCGTACAGGCAATAAAAAAAGGTGCTACCGATTTTATTCTCAAACCCTGGGAAAACGAAAAACTCTATGCTACCCTTTCGGCAGCATCCAAACTAAGACAATCAACCAAAAAGGTGAAGAAGCTGGAAAAAATACATACTTCCATGCAAACCGATCTGGCCAGAAAATTCGAAAATATCATCGGTACCTCAACGCCGATCAAACATTTACAGCATACCCTGGTTAAAGTGGCACCAACCGATGCCAATGTTTTAATTCTGGGAGAAAACGGTACCGGGAAACAGGTATTCGCTTATGAGCTGCACAAACATTCGCTGCGCAAGAATCATATTTTTATGCATGTCGATCTGGGCTCTTTAAATGAGAACCTGTTTGAAAGTGAACTGTTCGGTTATGCCAAAGGTGCATTTACTGATGCGCGTGATGACCGTCCCGGAAGATTTGAGCTGGCTGACAACGGAACCATTTTCCTCGATGAGATCGGTAACCTTTCTTTACCGCTGCAATCAAAACTGCTGACAGTTTTACAAAACCGGACCGTAACCCGTTTAGGAGAAAGTAAAGACCGGAAAGTCAATGTAAGACTGATCACCGCGACCAATATGCCACTCAACGAAATGGTTGCTAAAGGCACTTTCCGGCAGGATTTACTTTTCCGGATTAATACCGTCGAATTAGAACTTCCTCCGCTGAACCAGCGTGCCGAAGATATCCTGCTGCTTGCCAATCATTTTTTACACACATTTAGTACTAAATACCATAAAAACATCACCCATATCAATACTAAAGCAGGTGATATGCTGCTTCACTACCACTGGCCGGGGAATGTCCGTGAATTGCAGCATGTGATTGAAAGAGCAATTATCATGGCCGATGGCAACGAGATTACTGAAATGGATTTACAGTTAAGCCCGCAGCGTTTTGGCGGTGCAGCCCCATTACCGGCAACACTCGACCTCGAGGAAATGGAAAAGATGATGGTACAAAAAGCAATAGAAAATCATAAAGGCAATATTTCACGTGCAGCTGCCGAACTCGGGCTTACCCGGGCTGCGCTGTATCGCAGAATAGAAAAATTCGGATTATAACCTATGTTTTATCAACGTTTCACTTTCAGGCTGCTGTTTTACTTATTGCTGATTAATGCACTGGCCGTTTTACTGGGTTACCTTATCCTTAAAACTACTTTATGGTTTACCATTACAGGAGTCTCCTGCATCCAGATAGTAACGATCTTTTCGCTGTACAATTATATTAACCAGATCAAATCTGATATCAGGCGGTTTATAATAGCAGTCAAAACGCGGGACCATACCCTGAATTTCAGGAATAAAAGCACTAAAGGAAGTTTTCCGGATCTGTATGAATCATTTGATGATATCATCAAAACACATAAGGATATCCAGCTCGAGCAGGATGCAATGTTTCAGCTGATCAAAACCATCCTCCAGCAAGTTCCGGTCGGTGTAATTGTAGTAAAGGACAACAGCAATGCTGCTGAACAAACAGAAATAGCTTTTTTTAATGAGGCTGCCGCTTCACTCCTACAGGTCCCGGCTTATAAATACTGGCATCGCCTGAGCGAACACCTACCTGTATTTACTACTGAGATTGAAAATATACTTCAGGGTGGAAAGCGGTTCCTGGAACTTAAAATACAGGACAAACTTATTCAGTTATCGACCGAAGTCATCCCTATCAACCTCTATAACAGGAACTACAGGATCATCTCCTTTCAGAATATCAAGGATGAGATTGAGCAAAAAGAAACCGAGGCCTGGAACAGGCTGATCGGTGTAATTTCTCATGAAATCCTGAATTCTATCACGCCGATCAGTTCTCTTTCCGATACCATAAACAGTATGATCACCAATAAAGAAGCACTGGATAAAGAAGACCTTGAAGATATGCGGCCAGCTATACAGGCTATCAAAAGACGTTCCTTAGGTCTGCTTGATTTTGTCAAAGACTATCGTCTGATCGCAGAATTACCTACGCCCGAGCTCGAATCACACAGTATCGGTGGTATTCTTCAGCATATCCAGGTACTGATGCAGCCTTTTGCCGCTGCCAGAAACGTAAAACTTTCCGTAAGCCAGACTTCTTCAAAAATCACCATTAACGTTGACCTCAAACTCGTAGAACAGGCACTGATTAACCTGGTCACTAACAGCATACACGCCCTGGAAGACGTCGCAAATCCGCAGATTGAGATTGATTACCGTTTAGAACAAAACCGGCTGTTTATTGAAGTAAGCGATAATGGAAAAGGGATCGAGCCAGAACTGGCAGAGAAGATCTTTGTTCCGTTTTTCACTACACGGAAAAATGGTTCAGGTATAGGGCTGACGATTACCCGTAATATCATGAAAATGCATTATGGCAGCCTCGAAGTTACCTCCATTCCTCATCAAAAAACCATCTTCTCGCTTGTTTTTAACTATGTTTAAGGAAATCGATAGATTTGCAGCCTATGATCACCACATTGCAATTACGTATTACAGACATTTCAAAACGTGCAGGAGATAACGTTTTCATTCAGTTTGCCCCGGTAACTGGTGAATTACCAGCTTATGAGGCTGGTCAGTTCCTCACTGTTCTTTTCCAGGTCAACGAAAAAGAGATCAGGCGTTCTTATTCTATCTGTAGTTCTCCTGCAATGGATGAGCCACTGAGCATAGCCGTAAAACTGGTCGAAAACGGCGAAATCTCTAAATATCTGCATCATCAGACTACCGTCGGGGATATCTTCACTGCTTTACCTCCTGCCGGGATCTTTACTTATTCGCCGGTTGATCAAATCAAACGTACCGTATTTCTTTTTGCAGCTGGCGTAGGTATCACACCTGTTTTTTCCATTTTAAAAACCGCTTTACTCCGCGAAGAACATTCCAGAATAGTGCTGATCTACAGTAACCGGTCTGCCACATCCACCCTGTTCTATGAAGAGTTAAATGAATGGCAGGAAAAATACCCGGCGCGGTTAAAACTCATTTACCTGTTTAGTGATTCTAAAAATCTCCAGTTTGCCAGATTAAACAGCTTCCTGATCCACGATCTTGTGAAAACTAACCTGATCTATGAACAGTCGGAAGCCCTTTGTTATACCTGCGGTCCTATTGATTACATGGTCTCCTGCCGGATTAACCTGCTGGGAATGGGTTTCAGACTGGATCAGATCAAAAAAGAAACCTATTTTATCCCTGAAGATGAAGTCGATGAAGACGATATGACCGAAAAGGTGGTCAAAGACAAAAATACTTACACTGTTATCCTGGAACATAACAATCAGGTTTACCAGTTAGAAGTACCCTGGTATAAACGGATTCTCGAAGTAGCACTTTCACATCATATTAATGTACCCTACAGCTGTGGTGCAGGAATTTGCAGCACTTGCGTATCCACCTGTACCGAAGGGGGTGTAAGAATGGATTACAATGAAGTCCTGACTGACGAGGAAATTGCTCAGGGCAGAGTACTGATCTGTACGGCTCACCCTACACAGAATAACACTAAAATCGTGATTTAAACTACTATTTCCACCATTGTTCATTTTCTTTTTCCAGTGCCTTAGCAATAATTTCCTCAGTATAACCTTCTTCTCTGAGATCAGCATGCGCATCCCGGTAAGTTTTCCAGCCATTTTGCAGGTAGTGGCTATTCACACTAAATTCCCCCGCTCCGATATCCAGATCACCACTTCCCGGAATTCTGAAATCGCCCCAGTTACATTTTTTAGAAGCCCCACCTTTATAACTTGTCCAGCTACCAGTAAATGCATTATTTAAGAACCCATCAGTCGCAAAGTTTACAGCACAATACTTGAAATTATCGCTGCCATCTAAAACGAACCTGCTGTACAGCTTACCTTTAAAGAATCCTGCCGAAACCTGTCCTTTTTCTTCATTCAAAGAAAGTTCACTAACCACCAGACCTTCCCGGTATTTTGGAATACTATTGTTTCTGTAAAGCCTGGCTTCCAGTATCTTTAAAGTCCCCCGGAATGAACAGATATTTTCCTTCACCTTTGACTTTCCATAGATTAAATACTCACCAGGCTTTTCGGGGTTCTTAACTACTGAGATCAGGTGGATCAGGATCCGTTGATACTTATCCCCTATGAAACCCAGGATCTCTCCTCTTTTTATTCTTCTCTCTGTGATTTCTCCGTCTATCTGGTCTACCGCCAGAATACTATCGGCAGTTAAAATCTCTGAGAGATTATATTTCCCTATCTCATTGTAGAAATCAGTCGTTGGTTTTACTTTTTTTTCTTGAGCATAACCAGAGCTGGTTATTAAAACTATGAAAAGAAAGAATAGATAATGGCACGTAAATCTCATCAGATCTGTCTATTTTATAATAAAAACAGCCGTTTACAGGATTCTCTGCAAACGGCTTTGTAATATATACAATCAGGAAATTATCCTATAATAGTTCCATTAGTAATTACAGCATCCTTCTTCACGACAACAATGCCGTCTTTAACTGCATGATGCTCAAAATCTCCATCCTCTAAATGTGTTCCACCAATAATCTGGACGTCATTTCCGATCCTGCAGTTTTTATCAATAATAGCATTCAGAATTTTACAACGGTCGCCTATTCCAATTAATGGTCTCCCCGCAGCATTCTCCTCTGCAATTTCTGTCAGCGTCTGATAACGGTCGCTTCCCATGATATAAGTATTCTCTACAGAAGTTCCGTTACCTATTCTTGAACGGATACCGATTACAGAATGTTTAATCAGGTCAGCATTCAGGATACATCCTTCAGCAATCACTGCTTTAGTCAGCGAAGTACTCAGAATTTTGGTCGGAGGTAACATCCGCGGACGCGTAAAAATACTCTGGTTACTATCAAACAGATTGAATTTAGGGATGTCATCTGTTAAACCCAGGTTCGCCTCAAAGAAAGAACTGATATTACCAATATCTGTCCAGTATCCTTCATACTGAAAACTCAGTACACGCTGAGTCTGCAAAACACGTGGGATAATCTCTTTTCCAAAATCCTTTTCATCGGGATTCTCTGCAAAGATCCTCACCAGCAGGTCGCGGTTAAAAATATAAATACCCATTGAAGCCAGGTAATTACGTCCTTCAGCCTGCATTTCAGGTCCTGTATCAGACGCCCAGTCTACCAGTTGCTCTGCACTGGGCTTCTCAATAAATGAAGTAATAATGTTTTCTTCATTCGCTTTCAGAATCCCAAAACCAGTTGCATCCCTTGCCGTACTTGGAATCGTTGCCAGGGTAACCTGTGCGCCGCTTTCTTCGTGCGCATTCAGCATTTCGTTAAAGTCCATCTGATACAACTGATCGCCCGACAAGATCAGCACGTATTCAAAATCATGCTGTAACAAATGATGCATAGTCTGACGGACAGCATCGGCAGTTCCCTGAAACCAGGTTGGGTTATCAGGTGTCTGTTCTGCAGCCAGAATATCTACAAATGCATCACTGAAATGACTGAAATGATAAGTGTTTTTAATGTGTTTGTTTAAAGAAGCCGAATTAAACTGTGTAAGTACAAACATGCGATGGATGCCAGAATTCAGACAATTCGAAATAGGAATGTCTACCAAACGATACTTGCCAGCTATCGGAACTGCGGGCTTGGAACGGGTCTGGGTAAGCGGCGATAATCTGGAGCCCTGGCCACCGCCAAGGATGACTCCTAGTACTTTTTCAGTCATATAGTTAAATTACATTTGGTACAGGTTAATATATTCCTGGGCTGCTCTATCCCAGGAGTGGTCTATTTGCATACTATATTTAAGTATCTCTTTTACATGTTTCTTATTCTGGTATAGGTCATAAGCCCTTCCAATTGCATGCCCTACATCCCATACACTGGTCTGATCGTGACAGATACCAAATCCCCCATCTCCTATATCCACCACTGTATCTTTCAACCCGCCTATTCTGCGCACAATGGGTATAGTACCATAACGCAAAGCATATAGCTGATTCAACCCGCAAGGTTCTACCCTCGATGGCATCAGAATAAAATCAGCCCCTGCATAAATCAGATGGGACATTTTTTCGTTATAACCAATATAAGCATTATACACACCAGGAAACCAGTTTTTTAATTCCAACAATTTCCCTTCAACAACCGGATCTCCTGACCCCAATGCAAGAATATTGATATTCCCGCGGCTGTGTGCTAATGAATTATGAAAAATTTCCGGTAACAAATCGGCTCCCTTTTCCCCTACTAACCTGCCGATAAAAGTGAACAATGGTTTGGTCGGATCTAAATTAAAAACATCACATAAAGCCGCTTTGTTTGCTTTTTTTCCATTTTCTACTGTCCTGCTATTGTAAGTTTTTTCCAGCATAGGATCATGCTGCGGATCCCATACCTCATTGTCAATCCCATTCAGAATTCCAACCGATTTGGCACGTTCGCCAGCCAGCAGACTTTCCAGTCCGTTCGCACTGTAACTGATTTCTTCAAGATAACTTGGAGAAACAGTGGTTACGCGCCAGGCACATTTAATGGCCGAAGCCAGCGGGTTAATATCTTCTTTCCATTCTAACAGGCCGGATCTCCATAAATCAAAAGCCGGAAGGTAATGTAGTTTGTCCCATCCGAACTGTCCCTGGTACTGGGCATTATGAATAGTTAATACCGTGGGAATATTTCTCAGACCTCTGTATTTTTCGCAGTTACCGGTCATAAACGGAACCAGTCCGGTATGGTGATCATGGCAATGGATAACATCAGGACGATGCTCCCACTGACTGATCCAATCCAGTGTGGCGATCTGAAAAGCCAGAAAACGTTCTGTATCATCGTCATAACCATAAACCCGGTCACGGTCAGTCAGCCCGGCTATATAGACCAGGTAAAGATCAAATCCCAGCTTGTTTGTTTTCTCCCTGAAAATCCGAACCGGAAAATGACGGGCACCAATATTTCCCCAGGCATCATAAACTACTTCAAACTCATTCTGTATCAAAAACGAATTATTATAGGCAGGCATAACTACTTTGGCAAAATGGCCCAGTTTGTTCTGGTATTTTGGCAAAGCACCAACAACGTCGCCCAGGCCGCCTACTTTAGCTATCGGATAACATTCTGCACTCAGATGAATTATTTCCATAAAGAGGTTCTTGTAATTTTCTATTAAAATATGAGTTATAACTCAAATAAAAGCAATTGGTTTTTCATTTTTTAAGTATTCCCTTTATTAGCAAGGTATTTTCCTGTACAGGGAATTTAAAAGAAATGAATTAACACTTCCTTAGCTCCGGGTACTGGTCGGGATGAGGCCACCATGAGGCCACGTTCAGGCCACGTTGAGGCCACCTTTTACTTAGAAAAACGTGGCCTCAACATACGCTCAGGATACCCTGAATATGGACTCATTACGACCAGCATCAGAACAGTGCCCGACCAGTACTCCTCTTCCCCCTATCTAATTGTAAAATATTTTCGAAATAATTAAACACTTATCTGAATAATGGAACTAGCTTGAGGTTTTAATCAAAACCAAAATCAATCATTATGAAGAGAGTTTTCACAAAACATGCACCTGTTATTTGCCTGTTGATATGGAGCCATTTTTCAAGTTGTAAAAAAGGAGAAAGGCCAGCTGAAATCAATGAGAAGATAATTCCGCCTATTGTACAACCATCTGCAAAAACACTTATCCCTGTACAGATCGGAACAGGAAAATCAGAAATGCAGATCAGTTATACGACCGATTTATCTATTGCTAAAATAGCGTATGGTAATGGAACCAGTTTGCTGATGATCTATAATGCAGCCGGGCAACCATTAACCCTGCAAAGATTTAAGGGGACGGCTTTAATTTCCTCAACAGATTATGATTTCAATGAAAAAGGTCAGTTGATACAAGGGTCAATGGCAGTAGTCAAGGGAAATAATTATACCGAAACCGGCTATTACACCTTAAGTTATAATAGCCTAAATCAACTCAGTGAAATCAATTATTATGATATGAATGACCGTCTGACGGAGAAACTAAAAAAATCATATAATGAAGCAGGTAATCTGATTGGAGAAAAGGGAAATACAGAGGAAGCAAAACTCGATTATGACACTAAAAACGGTTTATTCAAACACGCCGGGTATTTATGGTTACTCACCCTGGAAAAAGAAGATAATCTTTTCCTCTCTGGCAGAAACAACCTGCAACAATATAATTTCCCTTCCAAACCAGAAAAGAACCAGACTTTTAGTTATTTGTATAACAATGATAATTATCCGGAGACTATCAGCAGCACTGTCAACGGGATAAACAACACGATGAAGGTTACCTACAAACAGGTTAAGAATTAAAGTTCAAAAGAGCAGGCCAGCAGTCCGATCTTAACCTGCTCTTTTTTTTAAAAACTAAATCCTATAGAAATATAAGGCATGGTACTCTCTTTTGAAAAGCCAACAGCTGCCTGGATTAAGATCAGGTCGGCAGGAATTACATAAATACCTCCACCATAACCATGATGCCACTGATCAGAGGATTGCCCTGGCATCCAGACGCGGCCAACATCATTAAACCCTAACAATCCAACAGATCCAGGAACGATATAAGAAGTGAAATCAAATAATTTCATCCGGAGATCCAGGTTGTAATATAACATGGATTTACCGGTAAAACGATTGGTATGGAAACCACGAAGATTATGCACCCCGCCCAATTGCATCAGCTGGAAATATTCAGGATCACCGAAAGTTGTTCCTCCACCCAAACGGTTGGCAATGACAAAATCACCATGTCCGGGGTTCAGATAATAACGAAACTCGGATTGGATCTTCCCATAACGGTCGTGGTCACCATTCAGCTGCTGATTAGCAGTCATCCGTGTATTCCAGTAAATACCTTTTTTAGGAATAGTAATATTATCTCTCGAATCATATTTTACCTCGGCAACCAGACCTGCATAGAGACGATCGGCAAAAACAGACTCTTCGGGATGAGCCAGGTTAAAATCGTTCAGGAACCTGTTTTGATTTCCCTTACGGCTGCTGGTATAGTATTCGGTAGCCAAACCGCCACATACAGTCCAGCGACCGGCTTTCTGATAAAGCTGAAAATCTGCAGTGAGGTAATCATAGCGGTTCCTGTAATAAGGCATTCCCTTACCATCATCTTTGATAAATGCAGTTTCATTCCCCAGACCAAAAAAATTGCTCAGGTTATTCGGCCCCAGAAAATTCGCATTGATTTTAAAATTGGTATTCCCAATAACCTTCTTAAAGTCGCCTGCATAATTTAAGATAAATGATTGTCTGCCGGTTGAATAATCAAGCCAGAACTCTTGTTTAGAGGCATATGGATCTTTCCGGAAACCTTGTTTTTCCAGAATCAGACCAACACCAGCCTGTATACCCTGGTCTATATTGTAATTCACATGGAATAATGGGCCAAACTGGTCGTATATAAAACTTTTCTTATTGTATTGGTTAACCGTGGTATCAGTGGACAAACGTAACTTAGCTACAGAAGAAGCTGGTAATTCATTTTCTTCATCCCGGCGGTCATAGATAAACGTATTGGATTTATGGTTCGGACTAACCACAAATTTATCTTTCCCGCCCCCACCGACCATACGAACGGTAATCGGTGAACGGGTCTCACCCGAAACTTCAAAAACATCATCCCCACCCATTCCGTATAACCTGATTTCGCGGGTTATCTCTTTTTGAAAAGTTCTATGATATAATTTCCGGCCCTTCTCTCCATTCTTTTTAATATTATTGATAGTGAGTTCTATATTTCCGTTTTTCTTGTGCTTTACCTCAAAATATTCCCGCTTATCAGAAGCAGAGACCTCGACAGTAATGGCCAGGAAACGATAATAATCCAATGCACTTTTTTCCAGATTATTCTTCCGGGCAATCATAATTTTCAGCGTTTCCTCTCCTCCTTCGGCAAAAATATTAGCTGGCATACGTAACATTGCCTGTCTTAACAAACTATCCGTCAGCTTTTCCTGCACATACTTCACCACTTCTCTCCAGTCCTTTTCACTAAGTCCGTTTAAAAAATACCGGTCAAAATAACGCTGGTTAAAATTCCACTGGCCTACAGCCCTGATCTCGGGTTCGTAAGGCTGAAGATTTGCTTTGAGCCATTGATGAGAAAGTATCCAGGGAAATACACCCGAAGTTTTATAAAAGACCTTGTCCCTATCGCGTGGTACCGGAACATATTCCTTTTCATCCTGGTCATCCAGTTTTAACCATCTCCAGTTGTCTTCATGTCTGTCCCAGTCACCCACAATAAAATCCAGTAACCTGGCTCTCAATACTAATTTCTGGGCAATATGGGTATCATTATCTTCTTCGACCTTACGCTGTGCCTTGATACTGTTGTCACTTTTTTCATATCCGGCAGGCATCCGTTCTTCCAGCAAATAAACAGCATTGGCAAATTGTTTTCTGTACTCTCCTAAAGCAGGATCATCACCGACATAAAGGATTTCGGGATTCGCATGAGGAATACCCAGTGCATCGGCTAAAGGAGGTACAATCAGGGCAGAGAAAGGATGACTTGTCGAAATCTGGTCCTGTACTATATCTTTGGCAATAGTTGCCCTCAGCTTCTCTGCCAGACCTCTTTCCGGATATTTCTGCACTGTACGGAGTGCCCATTCTCTTCCCGAAGCATCTTCCAGACGTAAAGAACGGGTCTGCATTCCTCCACCAAGCTGAATGACTTTCATCCCTCCATGCTCTTTTTGTAAATCGACAACTCTCATCTTTACCGGAGTAGCCCATAATTTGCGATAGTTCTCTCCCAGGAAGAAACGATGTGTTTTAGATACGGAATCATAAACAGGAGAAATCGCTATGGTAATGGAGTCCTTTGCCCTTTGCTGCTGCGCACTGCTCAGTAAGGGGAAAACCAAAAAAATTGCCAGTAAAAATACTGCAGGATCTGTCTTTAACTTATTGTTGGTAGAAAATACACTCATTTAATTAATCTGTTTTGATCAGGACCTCTACACGTAATGCCTTCAATCCTTCCACTCCCTGTAGTTCTTCTATTTCCAGGAATTCTATCTGTTCTGTCAGTAGTTTTTGTTTCTGTAATGTTTTGATATAGCCAATATATTCATCGGCTTCGGCCCCATTAAAATAGACTATAGCTATTTTACCTGGCTGGGTCAGGCGTTCTGTACTCTCTTTGACATGGGCTTTATCAATTCTTTTTTTGACCATCTGATAGCGGATATTATAACTTCCCTCCACATCAAATCTTTGCTCATCGATACGGAAGCTGATGTCTATAATTTTTTCATAAACAAAAATCAGCTGTGTGGTTTCCATCGGTATCGGTAAGGCAGACCTGAGCCCTGCTGTAATACGGGTAATTTCGGCAATAGCTTTTAACTGTCTTAAACGAAAATCGGCCAGCAGACCATCTTTAAACTCTAAATCAGGTGCGATAGAATGCCCGAGGTAAATATCAAACTCAACCCCGTCAGTTCTGAACTTTTCAAAATAACAAGGATAAACCTGCTGTAATTCTGCATTGAACTGATCGAGGTACTTGTTGACTGCCCGGTTGATCGTCTGCATACTGAGTTCATAACTATCCCTGTTCTGGAATATCTTTCCCCCCGGGCTGGTGAGCGCAAAGTATTCATTAATTATTCCCTTTGCCTGGGGGTATATGTCTTTCAGTACATTCAGATAAGGTGGTAGCTGATGTTGCAGATAATCATCTGTTTTCATAATCTCCCGGTCAGAAATCTCATCGAAACCTTTATGGTCCCAGGATGATTGCTGTCTTGGAAAATCATCTTCCATTACATCAGGGATAATTGTTTTCAGATTCGCCAGCGTAGTTTCAAGCACTTCAAAATGAGCAAAGAGATCTTTTCTGATCATCAGGTTCCGCTCAATACTGGAATTCCGGATATCAATTGCCCCGTAAAAAGGATGTACATTTTTAAAATAAACCTGTTCTATAGGTAGTTTCTTTTCCCAGGCCCCGGAGTTCATAT
>Ga0194135_10002006_pt1 | contig 12324 bp, 14 predicted proteins | sample LitLau_LLRF_2013_FD_134024 | JGI IMG/M metagenome (GOLD analysis project Ga0194135, IMG submission 134024) | Freshwater sediment microbial communities in response to fracking from North America - Little Laurel Run_MetaG_LLRF_2013 (version 2) | ecosystem: Environmental > Aquatic > Freshwater >... | reverse complement strand
TATGTCTGCCCTCTGCTTATATTCTCCCATCTCATCCATCAACATCCAAATTGATAAAATTCACACATGTGCTCCCCCACCGAAATGTTTCTCTTACTCTTCCTAGTAGTACCAGTGGTACTGTACCACTAGTAACCATAATATTTAAACCTACTTTCTAAACCACATTGATCCTATACTATTGTGGAATGGCAAAACTCACCCTGTGAACTCCCATGATGATGAGAGAAAGTACGAAATCCATTAGATTAAACCAACAAGGCATTATTATGCAACATTATACACAACTCAACTTTTAGTATTAGTAGTAGTTTTATTATGAAAGAGAAAGTGAGTTGTAGTTTACTAGTACCAAGTGAGACACTGGGAAATACTTACTACTACTAGAAACCTCCTCGCTTGAGGGATCAATCCTTCAAAAAGCACTTTTGGACTTTCTCCTTGTTCTAGTGCTACAATTCTACAATAATAGTAGTGGTGGTCCTGGTTGTGGTGGTCTTGGTGGTAAAGTGCGGACACATCGAGCACAAAGTACGAAGGGGAATCACTTCAGCCATCTCTGATGTTTGGAGGAAGTGTGAGTCCATAATAACAGTTGCTTTTAGTCCACCAAATCTGCATAGTATATATACACAAGATTAAACCACACACACACACATTATACACAACCAGACACACAACACACGACCCCGTCTCTTCTTCTGATGATTCTGATCGCAAAAAGTCCCAAAATAAAAACATTATTGTGGAAAATTTATAGAAGAGACTTGGAACGAAAAAGCATCACTGGTTGTTGTTGTTAATATAAAAGACAGAGAGAGAGAGAGAGAGCCGCAACGACATTTAATTAATAAAAAGCGCCGTTGACGCGACAAGCAAGTTTAATTTCGTTTTGCTGATGGAAACTTGAATTAGGGTTAATTGTGCAACTGAATCTCCTCCAAAATGGCTGTGGATCAGGTAACGTCGTTAAGTGCAGAAAGTTGGGAAGGGGTGTGCGGGACTTCGGAGGGGTTTGAATTGGGATTATTATTTGTTTTGTTCATTAGGAAATACAGCAACTGGAGTTGTTGTGCAAGCATTTGTATGAGTCCAGCGATCCTGTTCAACGACAAGAGGCTGAGAAGACGTTGGTGGGGTTTCAGGTTAGAATGAGGATTTAGATTATAAGGTTTTGAGGAAATTGATGTAGTATGAGAGGTTGGAAGGGAGTTTATAAAACGTTTGTGGTCTTTTCTTGGGGTGGCTTATTGTAGAACTCTCCGGATTCATTGGTGAGATGCCAACTTCTTTTAGAAAGGGCGACGTCTTCTTATGCGCAATTGCTTGCGGCAACGACACTTACAAAGTTGGTGTCAAGACCTACTCAAATCATCTCTCTTCCTCAGCGGATTCAAATAAGTATGGAGAGACGCATTAAAAAAGGAGTGAGAGTGACATTGGTAATAATGTTTTTTGATGTTTCTTTGTAGGGAATTATATTCTGACTTACTTAGTGACCAGGGTGAAGTTGGATGCTTATGTGATCCAGTCATTGTCCACGTTATTTGCCAGAATCACTAAACTTGGGTGGTTCGATATGGACAAAGAGGAGTATGTTTTTAGAAACGTGATAACTGATGTCAGTACCTTTTTACAGGTGCGTGGAAAATTTTGGGGTTTTGAAAGTTAGGAATATTTAGGATGATTTGTATGAGAAGGGTTTGTGAAGTGGTTTTTTTGATGCAGGGGCCTGTGGAGCATTGTACGATTGGTGTGCAATTGCTGTCAGTGTTGACAAGTGAAATGAATCAAGTGTCTGAAGCTGATGCTAATAGATCCTTAACGAAACATAGGAGGATAGCTTCTTCTTTTCGGGACCAGCAGCTTTTCGAAATTTTCCGTTTGTGTTGCACTTTGCTCAAGTCAGCTTTAGATAGTAGAAAAACTCTAGGGTTCGATGGAGATCTTCAGGTATGTGAAAATAAAGCCAAGAGAGGAACTATTCAAAAGAATAAAATGTTTAAAAATACTATGGTCTATTACATTACAGCAAGCTTTGATGAGCCAACTTCTGCGATTGGCACATAATTGCCTAACATTCGATTTCATAGGGACATCGACTGATGAGTCCTCTGATGATCTCTGTACAGTCCAAATTCCTACGAATTGGCGACCAGCATTTCTTGACTTCACAACACTTCAGCTGTTTTTTGACTTGTACCACACTCTTCCTGCATCTCTGTCTCCCATGGTATTGAAGTCATCCAGATGATTTTATGTAAATCCAAGATTTTATCAAATTGTATTCTTAATGTTGGTGTTTTAGGCATTGTCTTGTTTGGTTCAAATTGCCTCTGTTAGGCGTTCATTGTTCAGTAACGCTGAAAGAGCCAAGTTTCTCACCAATCTTGTCAATGGAGTCAAACACATTCTTCAAAATCCTCACGTGCGCTTTAAATATGGAACTATTTGAATTTCATTCGATAGCGGAAGAGTAAAAATTCTTAATTTCGCTTGTATATTTGCAGGGCTTGAGTGATACTAATAATTACCATGAGTTTTGTCGATTACTTGCTCGACTTAAGTCCAATTACCAGTTAGGCGAACTAGTTTTAGTGGAGAGTTATCCGGAAGCGATACAACTAATAGCTAAGTTTACTATCGACAGTTTAAGAGTAAGTATGAATCCAGTCAAATCCAGTTAATCAAGTTGTTTTAAACTTTAATTGGGTTTTTAGCAAATGCTTCAAGTGGCTCCAAATAGCGTTCACTATCTGCTTAGTTTGTGGCAACGAATGGTAGCATCAGTTCCATATGTTAAAGCAACAGAACCGCACATGCTTGAAACGTATACTCCTGAAGTTACAAGAGCATACATTACCTCAAGAATTGATTCCGTGGCTGTTTGCATTAGGTGAGTTTAATTGTGTGAGCTATCATGTGAGTCATGAATCTAGCGTTTCACATTTTCCGATTTTCCAAATTGTGAATGTTATAGAGAAGGATCAGAGGACCCATTAGATGATACTTCTATGGTCACTCAGCAGCTGGAACAGCTGTCAGTTATAGGGCGTTGCGAATACCAAAAGACATGCGGCTTGATCGTTCAATTATTTGATCAGGCTGCACAAAACTACCAAGAATTGATGCAGCATCGTAGTCCGGCACCTTTAGATCTCGCCATTCAGGAAGGTACGTATCATCATAAATATTGCATTAGATAATTTAAAAAAATGTAGCTCGTACTTATTCAGTAAATTTTATCTTGTCCAGGCCAACTTACATGGTTGGTTTATATAATTGGAGCTGCGATTGGCGGCCGTGTGTCATTTAATACTAACGAAGAACACGACAGTATGGATGGTGAATTAGTTTGCCGGTGAGTTGAAAAAACCAGCTAGTTGCTAGTGAACAGCTAGTTGCAGTTTATTTTTGTGACACTATATACTAATGGTGCAAATATTGTTCACAGTGTGTTGCAGTTAATGCAGCTTACTGACTCAAGGCTTAGTCAAGGTGGATGTGAGAGATTGGAGTTAGGGTACCTATCTTTCTTCGAACAATTTCGTAAAATATATGTTGGAGATCAAGTTCAAAAAGCATCCAAAGTCTATCGTAGATTGTCGGAAGTTCTCGGCTTAACTGATGAGACAATGGTATTAAGTGTTTTCATCAGAAAGATGTAAGATAACAGCAATTGTGAAAATATGTACTGGTGCGAATTCTGATGGTGATCTGACATTTTTTTAGAATAACGAATCTAAAATATTGGAGTCGTTGTGAGCAAATTCTATCCAAGACTTTGACTCTTCTCAATGACTTATCTGTTGGATATAATAGTGTCCGCAAGCTAGTCAAACTTGAAGAAGTGCAGTTTATGCTAAATAACCACACTGTGAGTACAACTGCATACTGTACAGCTGTTTTTGTTCAACATATTTTGACTTAATATTTAACGTAACGTTTACATTGGTTAGGGAGAGCATTTTCCGTTTCTTGGGCTCAACCAAAACGTGAACGATTTGCGTTTTCGCACAGTATTTTACACTGCACTTGGAAGACTGCTTATGGTAGATTTAGGAGAGGATGAAGACAAATTTCACACTTTCATGGTGCCTTTAACTGGTGAGTATGGTTTAGAGTACAATAAAAATAAATCTATTTAAAATTTGGCAATTTTTTTAAAATTTGATAATTTTTATGGCCAATGTTTAGCGCAATTGGAGAGCGTAGGTCAGTTGTTGATAAATGCGGAAACCTCCTTATTTCGATCTGAAGAAGCAAAATGGACAATAGTTGGTATTGCTCGAGATCTTCGAGGAATAGTATTTGCCTTTAATACCCGAACATCGTATATGATGTTCTACGACTGGATGTAAGCCATTTTTAATCATTTAACTGTCATGCACATTTCAAAACTTCAATGTTTTCTTGTGTAGATATCCTGCCTATACTCCCATTCTACAAAGGGCAGTGGAACTGTGGTACCACGATCCTCATGTCACAACTCCAGTACTGAAACTTTTCGCTGAACTTTGCCAAAATCGATCCCAACGCTTACAATTTGACGTGTGTTCGCCCAACGGCATTCTTTTATTTCGAGAAGCAAGCAAAATGATGTGCAACTACGGTAATGTGCCTTCCATGGTGTTCAATAATAAGAAACAATCGTCTTATTTTGTCTTTGGATCTTAGGAAATCGAATTTTAACGGTTGACGTTCCTAAAACTCAATTGTATCCACTAAAACTCAAAGGAATTTCTATCTGTTTTTTGATGCTGAAAGCTGCCTTATGCGGAAATTACGTGAATTTTGGAGTCTTTCGACTGTATGGAGACGAAGCGCTAGATAATGTTCTCAACTGCTTTGTGAAGCTTCTTCTGTCTATACCATTATCTGATCTTATGGTAAGTATAATACCGAATCAGCAAATGAGTAAAAAGTATCATTCTTACTGAATCATTCACACAATTCAATTTATTACTGGTTTCGTGTTATGTTTCTAGGACTATCCAAAACTGTCTCAAACGTATTATGTGCTTTTGGAGTGTGTTGCACAAGACCATATGAACTTTTTATCCTCTTTGGACCCTAGTATGTTTTTGTATATCCTGCAGTCAATATCGGAAGGTCTTGCTGCTTTAGGTATGCACAGCTACTTCGAAAATATGTTAACTTTATTAACTTATTAAAAACACAATTTTGATAAACTCAATAATTTAGATACAATGGTATGCGCTGGATGCTGTGCAACGTTGGATCATATAGTAACGTACCTGTTTAAGCAGTGGACTTTAAAAAGTACTAATATAGAATTTGAGTGGGATTGTATTGGAACAAAAAAGTTTATTCAACTATTTGTTGCAGATAAAAAAATACCACGAGTCATGGCCATGACAAATAATGAAAGAGTGCTTCAAATAGTAGAACAACATCCAGAGATTTTACAGCAAATGCTGGCCACGGTATTAAATATTGTGATGTTCGAAGACTGTCGCAATCAATGGTCAATGTCTAGGCCGTTGTTAGGTCTCATTTTACTGAATGAGGAGGTGAGTATCAATAAATTGTAAGTTATTATCGTTCGTAAGAATAAACTAAGTGTAGAAGGTGTGTGGATTTCAGTATTTTGGTCAGCTAAGAGAGTCTGTGATTAGAAATCAACCTGTTGAAAAGCAAGCATCCATGGCTCAATGGTTTGATAATTTAATGGAAGGAATAGAAAGAAACTTGTTAACCAAAAACAGAGACAGGTAAACCACCTTCTTTAAATATAATCCAAGTGAAGACTTACCCAAATGTGATTTAATGTTGAAAAAAAACTCAATTTTGTTAGATTTACTCAAAACCTGACAGTTTTTCGACGAGACATCAACGAATCATTGAAGGGACCCAACACTAATGCAACAAACGTTAGTGATATGATGACTTGTTAACATTAATTTAATTCTACTTTGAGTTCCCTTTATTATTCCTCGTGGGTTCGAATTTCAAAGCAGATGCGCAAGATTAAGGTCAAAGTGTGTGAAATCGAAGAGACCAACCAGACCAATAGAATGACGGTATTGTTAGAGCGAGGATTCTTCACATGAACTCATTCCTTAAATTGCCACAAGGTGAGCCCAGCCCGAGTTCATAGTCTGTTGTAAGTTCCAAGTCATTACAAACCAATCATGAATCAAGTCCACTTGTGATGGATTACTCCTGACTGAAAGTTCGTGATGAGAAGCAGCAGAGTCGTCCCTTTGCTTTTCGCCACGGGCTATAAATCAGGAATTAGGCAGACGGATGCACTATTTTTCATGCATTCCATTCTCCTCTGGTATTGCCAAGATTACTTGTGTATGTAATAATGTAGTATTAGTATTGTTTGCTCATGTGAGGAACTTCTTACGTCAACCTGTCTTATGTATTGTGTCTACCCCTCCGAAAAAATTATCCCACATGCTTGCCATAGTGACTCTGTTATGATTATGATAATTAATTTATTTTTGACGGTTGATTAAAATTTTAAATGTAGTCCAATTTTTCCTGGACAAAAGTGGCTTACAACTATACAAGCATAAAGAAGAACTGATTATGCCTTTAAAAAACTACAAATTATATAATTTTCAAGATATTGTCTTGTGTCGTGTAAAATTGCTTGATACATTGGTCAGTTTCAAGACTAACAGAAGGGACAAATAAATATATCCTACAAAAAACTAAGTTCATTTAGTTTATCATAATTTTCTTGTGTATAGTCATCCCAACTGCATTCTATCTTAAAGAATTCAGAGCGTGGTTTCAAGTGTATTGGCCTGTTTCCGGTTTTAGATACTTTACGTTCCTTTTCTGGAGGAGATGGGTTAAAAGTCATTGATTTTGTGCCATACACAGAACACAGCGCACTAGGGACACTGAAAAAGTGTATACGTTGAAAATGATTCCATTTCTATAGTTATTTCAATCAATTACTGAATTTTCAACTTACAACTTCGTTAGTTCAACAGGAAACTTTTCATTCGCATCTACGAAAGATCTAGCAGCTTGTGAAACCCATGGATGATAATGGTTCTGTAGGTTAAGTTAATTACAGTATTAGTCAATAATATAATTTCATTACGATAGTTCTAGTAACAAAAATAAGCTTATTAATGAAAAAAACCTTGAGTGTTGTAAGTTCCCACAATGTTGAAGTATTAGCACAACTATGGTCCGGGTCCTCAAGTTCCGGATTATAAACTCCGCTACCTCCTATCCCATCGGAATCTAATAAAGTCGTTACTGACGGATACAACTATCAAATAAAATAAAATTACAACAGTTACAGACAAGGAGCATTGATTTTTTCAACTTTAACTTACTTTTAAAATTTCTTTCAATTCCATAAGCATTCCCATTGAATCGGCATGGTCAACTTGCAATGATGAAGAAGCTAACCGCTTAGCAAATGCCATGACTCTTGGGCCAGGCATTTGACGTTTACCGATTGCTAACGATACACAGCTTAGTGATATGTCAACATCGGAGTCCAGTTTACCTACAAGAAAAAAAATCAGTAATTCAGAAAGTCCAATAAGCGAGTGATTTACACGAAAAAATTAAGCTCACCACAATGCAAATATAGGAGTGTGGCATAAAGCTTCTTGTGGAATGCAGTAGGGTCAAGAGTTAGCGCTGCACCTTGGCCGTCGAGGATACTTAAAACTACTGCTGTACACTGCAAAATTTGACGTTGCTTTAAATCGCCACTCTTAAGCAGATTTTCCAATACGGTCAATAAATCATCAAAGAAATCAATGTTGATAACATCTGCAAATCTAAAACGAACATAGGATTGAGAAAATTGTGTTCCAATATTTTTTGAACTGTAACCTTTAGAGTTACTCACTTCACAAGCCCTTCAAGAACTTTAGACAAAAAGTTAGATGATGGTTTGGTTTTCAAGGCTCGAAAGTATATCGTGAATAGGAGTTTCGTAATTTCAGTTAAGAAATGGGATTTTCGAGCTTTATTTTCCTCCGCAGATGCTTCTAGAAGCTCTTTCTCAAGCTGAACGAGTTCTTTGGCTTTCTGTCACAATACACACAATAGAATACACAGGTAAGAATTGTACCTACGATTAATTTGCAGAAAATAATATAGAATTATCTACCTTTCTTTGTCGTTTCGAAAGCATGGCTCGTTGCTTGAATGTTCGTTTGTTACCTGAAACGGTTTCTTCTTCCATCTCTTTCTCCAAATCTGCTTTCTTGATTCGAAGAGAAAGTAGGACATCCAGGACGTCTGAGTGGACGTCACGTACTTTTTTTGTGTTTAGGTTAACTTTTACTAACGTATTGATTCTACGAACGATCTAAAAATACAATATTAGTTAGCGTATCCGTAGAATGCTTTTGTATATTTTCAGTTTACCTCGTAGGATTTTTCGCCTCGCTTATCGCTCGTAAACACAGTTTTAATTGCCGTCGAAACAATATATCTTACTTCAGGATTCCAGTTGTTCAAATAGGGAATGATAAAGTTAATTATATTTTCTGATAAATTAAAATTCAGGTGGCTAACAAGTAATCTGCTCATCACTCTCAAGGCAGTGATGCCGAATTTAGCTTTGTATTCCTGTAGAAAATGGAAATTAAGTCTTCCTCATTTTTAGGATTAGTACTATGTGGGTTACTTTAAAAAAAGCCCTACTTACCGGCGACTGAATTATATTCGACCTCTTCTTCGGACAATATGTTTTCACCAATCGCTCTAGTCTCTTCAAGAACATCGTGTACCTGGACAATAACGCCGACTCATACGACTGAAGATGCAAAGTATCTTTTTTCACTGTTGAGAAATTAATGCGTTTAATTTTAATTTTTAATATATAATTAACTACCACTGACAGTATCGTAAATCAACCTGTAGTTTTACTCACACTTAACACCCTCAGTATTATGATGTTTGATAGGATATGATGGTAATACGTCCTTAAAGACAGCAAAGAGTGAGCTCATGCAAATCACAGGCAGGGTCAAATGAACAGCTGGATCTTGTGTCTCCATAATTTTTAGCACAGCATCAAGATTGGTCATCTGCAAGAAATATACAGATTAGTTTATCTTAACTTCAAATTAAGTCTGGAAAATGATAACATCCATGAAATGAGGCATTCACCCGATCTTCTGGACATTCCATAAATCTCGTGCACAAAGTTGCTATTCGTAATTTGTACTCCATCAATTTTTCCTCTCTTTCAGCCACAAGCTTTCCAACACTAACGACACAATTCTGATATGGCATTGGATCCTCATCTTCATCTGACTCATTTACAGCTTTTTTATTTTTATCCGGTAGAGAAGACTTAGGATATTGTTTGGTATCGTGCCCATTGAGATCATCATCGACTTCGACAGTTTGTGATATAAATCCTTTACTAGTCTTTACAGGTAGCAAATTCTTCATTTTCTTCTCTTTAATCTCCAAACTCGCAAGTTTGTTCTCATATTGCTCCTCCAACATATCTTCGTCGTCTTTAACAATCTTACGCTTCTTCCCTTTCCCTTCTTCCTGTCGCCTGTGAACAATACAAACATGTACGTATTGAGGATTTATCCTTAATTATTAAATGCTCATTTCGGTTCTTCTGTTTGTATTGAATTCTACCTTAACGATTCCGACGACACTAAATATTGTCGGTCTTTGAATGCCTGACCTTTCAAGTGTTTTAAATCTTCATCATCAATCATATCCAGTACATCGTCCATGCAAACCTCGGGTGGTTCTACAACCAAAAAATTGTATTAGTTCCAGCTTCGCACAACTTCTTATCAAATCAAACATGTTTTAACTGCTAATCTCGAACTTACTATTACTAGACGGATCAAACTTTTTAGTCTGCATCATCTTTTTTCTTACAACAGCTTGAAGTTTTCTTCGTGCCATTACAACATTCTTGGCTTTCGTCTTTTTCCCAGAAGACATTTTGCCCCCTTTGATATTTTTCTTCTTCACTGCACTTACTCCACTTTTCGACGTCTTGGAATTCTTCCGACCCTTTAATTACCACAAATCACAGCACAATCATAACCAATTCTACCATAACTTCATTTAATTTTACAAAAGAAGAAACTTACCATTTTGAAATAAAATACCGATTCCTAGTTCACGACTCTATTTAAGAATGAATGAAGTTATCGACGAGGACAACAAACACTTTGTCCTGCACAGAACCAATGTTCATAAAATTCGAAACTTATCTGCTGTAACAGTAAAACTTAATGAAATTCAGATAATTTCCACATGAAGTTGAAAAGTCAGCTTATGTTGATGAACACGAGGAGAGTGAGCAACAACATGTGCCATGCACTGCACGAGTTCAAATTCCCAATTTGCCGCGCTCGGGCATCGTGAGATTCCTTTGCGTATTCATCCATCAGAGAATGTTTTCATGGGCTTTTTACATTTTTGGATCTTCTGTAAAAAGACATGTCGTGTAATTGGAACTAATTATTACTTAATGAAAGGACACCTGCAAATATTACATGCATTGATTAGTCCAATATCACTATTGTATATGATGTGCAAGTATGCAATGCATTTGAATGACAAATATCTGAAATATCAAATCAAATAAAGAAACTTCTAGAATGCTCAGACTACTGCTCCCATACTAATAATAATCAGTGATGAGAAGTAGCTTTTTAAAACGAAGCCTGTAATGAAGTTCCTCGTGATTGAAGGACACTGCATAAAAAAAGGCATCGGGAAGGGAAAGCTATATTCGGAGAATTGATTTGTGCGTATATGGTCAGGTGTTTGGAACCAGAAGGAGCATAGGAAGTGAAGAAGTCATCATGATCAGAGGTAGTTTCAGTATTACATGCGACTACGCAATGAAGACATAGAAATGTTGAAGATATGGGTGGGTGGATGTCAGCTGCTCTCTCTCTAATAAACACACACAATACCACCACCACCACATTACAAAAATTTAAGCCATTCGGCCTCATATTCCTTTCTCCCTTAACACACACTGACACACTATCACACACATTATAGCATGTATGAGACTAAAGTATTCACTGTGAGTAAAGGTGGAATTAATCATCTCTCTGTCTCTAGCTGACTCATTCTTTGGAACATTTATTATCTTGATCTTGAGGAGAAGAGGTGCTTTGTTAAAAAAATCTATATGTATATAAGGAGAATTAAGCAGGAAGACTAAAACACAAGATTCAAATGATTTTATTATAAAAATCTTGAGGGTTTTTCGTATTAAAAAGCTGTGCCTGAATTAATTAAGCTTAAAAGGCTCTAACTTAAGTGCGTAATGTGTGTGTATGTGTAACAAGGCACACACAAAAGAGAGATAATAACACTTGGTTAAGCACAATTGTGATATTATATATGTGGATAAGAAGGTTATGCAATCTAACTTGTCAGCATTTTTGTTCTAAGACATTTATTACTCCACCACCAGACTCTTTTAATACACAGACGAGATTAATTGTGTTAATAGCAGAGAAACAGATCCTTTTTAGTTCCAGTTCAGTTAATCCATTTAACTGGGGGAGTTATTGGAATTGGAAGTGAATCTGTACACCTCAGAAGTATCACTCTAAAAATAATAATAAATAACCTTGCTGCAGTGTAGTAAAGTAGTCGGAATCAAATCTCAAGAAAAAGTGCAAGTTTTCAAATACCAAGGAAGAATTTGCGTGAATATTAACATCTTTTCTACACCACGGCCTACAAAACAACTCTGCACACCCGAAAAGATCATTTGGAATTGGAACTGTGAGCATTGGGTGAGTCTTATTTAAAAAGCAGAAGCAGTTCTGCTATTTAATCACTGACGTATATATATGGTTATTACTTGAATGTATATTTATAGCTATTAAGATTTTGTTCTTATTGATATAGTTGTGACAAAAAACAGTACTTAACTATATTTACTTAAGCGCTGCTGTGCAAGCAAAGGTTAAGAAAAAATGGTTTGTGGGAGGATCTCATCATCGCAGCAATGTAATTTTAATATAACACGATCACCGATTACTATTTGTCTTCGTTTCGTAGTATAATGTATAAATAATGTGACGTGGTGATGTAAGTTTGATTTGGAGAGAGCGACTACTACCCATTATGAGAATGATTCATCGTTGTTTGTTAATTGGTGTGCCATTCAAGGATTATATTACAAAATTTAGAGTTAAATCATATTATGTAGTTGTTAAATGTAGTTGAACTGCTGTTACATCTCGCAATACTAAAATTGTTCGAAGACTACTGGTGGTGGTGGTGGTGATACTTCTGTTATTACTTTTCTCTTTCTTAAGTGGTGGTGGTGGCGAAATTAGCAATAAATTTCATACT
>Ga0194135_10002005_pt1 | contig 12326 bp, 5 predicted proteins | sample LitLau_LLRF_2013_FD_134024 | JGI IMG/M metagenome (GOLD analysis project Ga0194135, IMG submission 134024) | Freshwater sediment microbial communities in response to fracking from North America - Little Laurel Run_MetaG_LLRF_2013 (version 2) | ecosystem: Environmental > Aquatic > Freshwater >... | reverse complement strand
TTGGAGGGAAAGATCACCTCATGTCTCAATATTGAGATGAGATGAGAGGAAAAACCTCTAATCTCCTCATTTGACTTGGAGATAAGAATCTCGGCGAGCTGATGCAAAATTCCGGCATCACAATATATATACACAAAAACGCAAGCAAAGTCTGACACTGTACCTACATGGATTTTGAACTATTCCACTAGAATGCAGAATAGACTCTTGACGCCCCCAATTGAAACTTTTATTTTGGTACTGTCTTCATCCCAACTAGATATATATTTGAGTATGATTGATAGTGACAAAATTCGAAGATAGCCATATGTATGTGGTGCATAGTATACTGAGAGAAAGTTTGCACACTAAAGAAAACCTTTTTGTACGCAATGAAATACTTGAAGGAAAAAACACAGACCCAGATCAATAAAACTGAGGCAATATGAAAAGAAAATAGCATGCACAAAAATAAAAAAGAATTGGAACCCTGCAGCCTGCTTATAAATTTGTTGAATGAACTTATCCAGACTTTCTCCAGACCCCGCAAATATATTGCGAAAATTGTGGGTATGTGTGCAAAGTTAAGATCAATGTTTCACGTCTGGGGTTTATATTTTATTGCACTTGTCAGCAGGTCAAATGACGTGGCACATTGTTTACACATATATACATGCATAAGCTGACTGTGTGACAGGTGTGTCCTTAATCTGTCATGATTGCACTCCTCAAGGACATACACAATATTGTACAGCCCTCGGGATTAAAGATGCAATGTCTGTTGCGTCTGGTATTCCACTTGGTTTCAATTTAAACATTCCATGTTAGAAATCCAGTTGACTTAAGCAAACACAGGTCACACATATATATTGCAAGTTGCAAGTAGTCCTAAACTTTAGTGAAATGCAAGACAGACTTTCACTGCTTCACTGTATAAAACTTTATTTTTACTGCTACGTATCTGGGGATTGCATAAGAAGGTACATTTCAGTATTCACTAGGATGCATTACGAAGATTTGTCACCATCAACGTAGAAAGGCATTCTAGAATGTAAAGAACAATTATATCATGAAGGGAAAAATATGAAAGTATGTAGGTAGATCTATGGAAGTTGTCACACTATCTGAATAGGAAACGATAAAGACATTTCATAAGTGTCAAATAAAAAGTGTGCGTGAGTGATCCATCTGTAATTGTGCACACATTGAAAAGTTCAGTCTATTGAACTTTTGACTAGGTTTGGTAGTTTGTCACACGTCTTCACGAAAATTCGGCTACGGAAAATCTGAAACTCTCTTTCCGGAGAAAAGTATATGAATAGAAATAAAACCGAACGTGAATGGATTTGTTTAGGAAGTTATATACATATTATGATAGAGTTCATATGGCTGAAACTTCCATATCTCTAGCAAACAAGAAGCGCCCATTGCTGAATATAATGAATGAGTTTATGAGGAAAGATGAAAGTCTGAGACTGTGGATTATCTATATAGAAGAGACAAGAGAGTGAGAATGATTTAGTGTGGGATCTTATATATATATATATACATATCATAGTCACATCATTTGAGTGCCGCTTTTGGGCATTCACAAGGAAAGAAGAGATGTGTAAGTGACGATGATAGGGTTTGAACCTGTAATGCACATTTAGTCTCGAGTGAAGAAAGCTTTGAAAGGGGAAAGTGCAATTTCCCAAGTGTCAGTTTACTTTCATTCGCCATGAGTAAGTTTATGGAGAAAGGAGAGGAGGGCTCAGATTGATGCATCGGTAAATGTGTGTTACTTTATTATTGCGAGCAGAGTGTGACAGGGAGGGAGACAGGTCAAGAAGAAAAGAAGAAGGAGGTGGTGAGGCATGCATAATGTTATGTGCAATTTGAACCAGGAATATGTGCAATATGAACCTTCCCTTTGTTTGCACATTGGCAACGAGTGACACTGACAAGATGAAAGCCTCGCTTTCCTTGCAATAATGCAAAAAAATGCAGGGCACTAAATACTTTACAAAAAATTCATTCAGACAACTGCTTGAAAAGGATTATCATATCATTCCCGAGTGGGTAAAATATCTTACATTAAGGCAAATAATTATGATTATAATAATAATTTTGAGCGATCTGTTGATCTCTTCTTTTCTCAGTAGTTATGTATAATATGTTTGCGTATGCATATTTGCACAAAAACGATAAATGACAAGAATATCTATAATATAAAAAGCTAAAAACAACTTTTATAGCGTTTTGTACAGCAACAAAGGATGAAAAAGGATGTTTGAAATTCAGGTTGACACGTGGGGGTTGCGTGGGTGGTGGATTATTTGGGAAAACAGATAATGACGGAGAAGCCAGAAGGATATTTCATCGCTTGTATAACTCAATAATGGACTGCGGAGATCTAAAAGAATCATTTGTGTGGGTTTATGCTATACAGTGATTATTGTGGAAATAAAGTCGGGCGAGGGTGTAGATGATCGAATAAGTTGTTTGGTCGATACTATCGACTCAATAAAGTTTTTCTGTGTTTTATACATTCTAAAAAGTAGTCTTGAAGGGTTCTTAGTTAAACTAGTCATGCTTTTACTTCCTTGTTAACTTTCAGCATGTCCTCTTACAATTAGTTCGGGACACACAGAGATTTAAACTTTTATATTTGGAATCTCGTGAATAATCCAGCAAATCCAATTAAATTAAATTCTTTAATTAGCATAAAAATACGCGAATAATTGAGTTAGCTGATTAAGCTAAATAAAGAACTAAAACTAAAGAGAATTCGATTTGGTAGAGGAAAGAGTAGCTGCTGCTTTTGCTGCTGCTACTGCTTCTGCTGTGGATCTTCTCGTGTGTGTATCTTTGGGATAAAAGAAATGCAAATATAATAGAACTAGAAAAGGCTTCTTCCTTTTGAAAATTGGAAATCGAAGTGAGAGACCTTTTAAAGAATTACACACACAGGACTCAATGTTGTTCAGAATTTTGTTTCCCAGCTGAGCCTTGAAATCTTGAAATGAAGTTTCTTGTTTGGTGAAAGTGAAAGTGAAGAGAGAGAGCTAGAGATAAAGTGAGATTGTGTACATTGTATACGCGAGGACATTTCTTATTGGGACGACAGATTCGGTTTGTGTCCGGATATATATACAAGCATTAGCCATTATTGTCAATAAGGGCATTCCGAACAAGATAAAAAATGGAGGGGCCTACAAGAGAAGTTAACTTGCATGTTTTAGCTGCAAGAGTTTCTACCGATATATCGGAGCGGCTCGAGTACACGGCTTTCTCTCATGACATTCAGGTATTTGGAATTCGGAAATCAACTTTATGTTTTATAGTTTTACACTCTTAAAACCTCAAGCTTGTCACTCGAAAGCTGCTAACGTTGTATAAGGGACGTAGATTGGGGGAAAGTGAAAGGGGGGGTCTTCTTTTTACTCTAATGGTTCACATCTTGTTTGCCTTCTCTTTATTTATGTTTATCCAATTCCTATGCCATACAACACACACACGCACACAAGCCTCTCCTACGTTTTCTCTTCTCTGAGAAGAATCAAGTCCACCAGGCTGGAGAGAGAGTTAGTTTTTAGTTTTTATTACCTTCCAGTCTCTGAAATCTCTTCCAAGACGACCTCATAAGTTTACACTGGAGCAATGCGGATGTTATGATTTCAACAGAGTGAAAGAAAGCGAGAGGTACAAGTAGAAATACACACACACACACACTGAACATACATATAACAACTTGATAAATGTGTTGACTCCCTACCACGAACACAAACGCAATATTACTCGCAGTCAGTTCAACTTGTTTTCTCCAATTACACGATTACACATGGTTTCTGAGCTCTATGAACTATGCAGTCTACATACACCAACTTATATAGTAGAAACAAACTAACAACTAGCAAACAAAATGCGTCTGGAGTTAGAATTTGAAATAAAATATTATCTTTCCTTCATGCTCATGTGTATACCTACATACATGTACTGTACTCACGCCCGTTTTTAGTATGGAAGGACGAAGAGCAGATTCCCAAAACTTATGTATGTAATATAGCATGATTTCGGCCGATAAGTTAGATCTCAACAAGGCGTGCATACATATATAAATACATATATTTACTTTTTTACTTGCTCCCCGACTTTTTGCTTTTCCACGGATTTTCGTGGGAAATTGTGGTTTGCGTGGATATAATTTTACGAAAACGCCACAGCCAGTGTACACCATCCTTTTTATGAGCAGCATAAACCTGAAATCTGTCTTGGGATAACGCTAATGCATAGGAGACGGGTGGAGAAAGTCGATGAGAGAAAGAACATACACTTTTGTTTCGAATCCACACAATCTACATAAACTAGGGTATCTGATGTTTTGTGGGTAGCCTTCAGTTGTCAGTGTTTGTAAATTGAAATTTTTCCAGAAAGCTGCTACATCTGATGAAGTACAACTAAGTGAGTTCCGGGTCTCCTTGATGCAAAAGATAAAAGGAGGAATCCTCGATACAAACCTGAGAAACATGGTGTATCACTGGCTGAAAGAAAGCTGCTCAGGGTTTAAGCCATTCATCTGTGAGCCTTTGGACTACATGGTGAAATTCCAGGTATCGATATGCATCTTCTTATATCATCCCTCTTGAGTCTACTAAACATGTGTCTACTCCCAAATTGATTCTTAGGAAAGACTAAATATGTATGCATGTGTGTGTCTGCGTGGGATCACTCTCGCTCTCTGACTCTACAAAAGATTCGATGTAAAGATTCGATTTACCATATCAAATTACACTTGCATGGATGGATTTTTAGAATTTCTACAGACAATCTGAGGAATTTTTACCATTAAACCAGTTCAAAGAAACTAAAATGCGTATTATTTTGAGTATATATATATAAACTATATTCGGAGAGATTTTCTTTAAAGATGACCAACTGTTCTTGGAGGAGCAAGTACAGAGACAGGAGATTCACTGTGCATGAACTGAGATCAGCGAATCATAAATAAATTGTATTGAGTTTTGTATTTGGAATGAATTGTTTTTATGAGGATTACTTTGATATGAAGCATTAAGTAATATAATGCTTGTCTTCGTAATATGCCGATTGAATAAGATCTTTAATTGGGATATCATAATCTTACTGTCGGTCTCGTGTAAGATGGCTTCTGGCGGGGTATTCCAGCCGTTGAGGATCCGTTACGTAGGAATGTGCGGATATTGTCACTACTTCCGGCAATTTAACTTAATTTAAATAAATGTCAACACTCACACACGCAACTTAAAAAATAATTTTTCTCATGTCAACACCACTACACAACGCAACTATATTTTTCTCCGCGCCTTCTCATCTTTCCCAACTCACTTTACTCTCATCACCATCACCAACTCTCCCTTCGCTCTTTGCTCGCATCGAGGAGCGGTTGGGGTACTTGAAGATAAAGCGGGAGAAGACTCAGTTACGTTTGTTTTGTTGACATGAAAAAAAGTATTTTTAAGTTGTGTGTGAGTGTTGACATTTATTTAAACTAAATAAAATTGCCGGAAGTAGTGACAATATCCGCACATTCCTACGTAACGGATCCTGAACGGCTGGAATACCCCGCCAGAAGCCATCTTACACGAGACCGACAGTAAGTATGAATTGTTTTTATGACAGGAAGCGTGGGAAGCGAGGGTGTGGAAGTCTATTGTCTCAATGGCGAACAATATCGGAGCCCCTCTTGCCCGTGGGAGGCTGAATTCAGAGCAGGAAAGTGTGGAGGAAAATTGGTCAGAGTTCAGTCAGTGGGATATCGGTGAGTGTTGGTTTGAGCTGAAACATATGAATATGAATGAACATAATGAAGAATTGTTCAATGTATTCGCTGTTGTCAATTAAATCTAGTCAGACCTCAATTTCCGTTTTTAATATGATTAATACGCAGATTTGAGCAGATTCAAACCGGTGTATTCCCCTAAAGACTTCTTGGATTGTATTCTGCAAATTTCAAGCCCTAATTACAACGCAAATGGGTAAGACAATTTTATTGTTGTCAATGTTGTCCAATCAAATGCGACGTTGACAGAAGAAGTCAATCATAAAACTTTCAATTTTCAACAAATGTGGTTTGAATATGACAGATAATAATTAAGTTTGGGAAATCTTGTTTATTTAGATCAGAAAAGCTGTGGAGTTCTTTGGCATTTATTCCAATCAAAGTCAAGTCCTTAAGGGAGTTAGTAAGTTGAGCATTTATTTATTATGTTTCACAAATATGAACGACTAAACAGTTTCTTTTATTACTTATCACATAAAAGCAAAAACTTCGAGAAGAGTTTCGCAGCCTACATTCAAAATCCATGTAGTATCTCTCCCCTCTACAATATAATGACAGGAAATCAGATTATTCAAATCCAAACTTTCTCTCTATCTCATTTCCACCAAAAGTTTTGTAAAGTCAGAATTTGAAAAAGATCTGCAGCTTTTCTAGTCATCATCAACGATGATGATGATGATGGCTCCTTTCACCCAAAATGCATGTGGGAAGAGCGTCGTATCTCGTGGGAAATAAATTTTAGAACTTCGTTAGCTAAACTATCGTTGAGATGTGTACGTGTTTGTGTTGTGTTCCAACAGACTTTCAACTTTCATGTTGGCAGGACAAAGTGAAAGTAGAACCACCAATTGCTACTGCGTTTGGTCAGTTTTGGAGGTTAGAAGGGAAGTAGTTTAGAATGAATTAAGGTGTAACTTAAGCAAGTGATTTTATATATATACGTGTTTGTATGACTAGAAATGCCTGTTTGGAGATCTAACAACTGGGGAACCTCACTATGGACTGATAAGGCACATGGACTCCGACGGAGAAAGTTACGTGAGCACCAGCGTACCTAAGCTTATTCACATTCAACGAGCAAAGTTGAGTGAGATTGGTGAGTGTAGCCTTATGGCCCTATAGTGTATGTAGGCATAGTTTATACAGGCCAGAGTCCAGATGCAATCGTGTTTCATTTAACAGAAAAACGTGTGCTGAGCTGCAATTCCTTAGGACTTTATTGAAACGAAGAAAGCTAGAAAGCTCGGAGAAAGAATAAGTATGGATTGTTAAAAGCGGTGCTCTTCTGGACTGAATATATACATACATAATAGATAGGGCGAACGTATGTAGGCAGATTTCTTTTCCTTAAAGCTAATAATAAAGACCTCAGTCAATTTATTATTGCCTGGTACGTACAATAACGGATCTGAGTGGGAGTGTGTTGGACTTTAAGCTGGCCAAAATAGGGATTATTACATAGATCCGTTTGTAGCCTGCAATTTCCTTCTTTGATCTTCAGAATAGGTTATTTCCGATCAAATCATTCCCCCACTAGACTTCCGTCTTCATGTAAAAATGCAATCTCTATTCACGTAATAATGTACGCTTTACTACACTAACACGTACAAAATAATAGCTCTTTTTTTACTGCTTTCAACCTTTCTACGACGTACTTAAGACATTACACACCCCATTTCAAATTAAGCAATATAGGAACCGCACTATTATGGTCAACTGTTGTTCGCCTACTAGAATCAGCTCAAGCTGAGTATTAGACTGTATACATTTTTTGGCAAGTGGGTTTTTAAGAAAAGAAAGCAGTTTAAATATCCAACAGGACTTTATTAACTTGAAGTTTAAAGTTTAATAAGCTGATCAGGAAGTTTGCAAAGCAAATACAAGGGATTATTTTCGTGCAGCAGTGTCCACATAGTGTCCAGTCCAGTCATGTACCTCGGATTGAACTTTTATCCGTTTTACATAGTCGTTTAGGAACTAATACATCGAGAAGAACGTAATCTCCAGACATTTTTCTTTATTTTTCCCAGAATCAAGATTGATGAACCAATGATTGATTGAAATAGGCCAAATTCTTGTAAACTGAATAGGATTTTCTATATTTCCCCAGAGGGTTTCAGGATATCCAGTTGTTTGGTTTGGATTTTCATTCCATTCCTCCATAAATAAGACTGTAAGAATGTTGTGGAGAAACGCGAGAAAGCTACCAACGGAGGAAACAAGAGTTATATATTACCGTCTAGGGGTTTCGATTGCACTTTCTCATTCTCTTGTGTTTCTGTACTCCTTAGATTTACAAAACAGACAGTCATGAGTATAATAATGATGATGTTCCTCAACCACACTGTTGTATGTGCTTTGTACATTCTTTAGGCAAACTTCGATGCTGCTTTGACTGCAGTGTAATATATAGCATGCTTACCAAAGTGTATCAATTAATTAAACGCTTGTTTGATTATATGGTTTCCTTCCGAATTCTTAGTTGATAACAAAGGCTTGGCTCCAGTCGCACAGGAACTTCTCAAGAAAGGATGCCCTTCAGCCCTAAGGGCAAAGTTGTATCAACACATATTAGGATCTCACGTAACCAAAGAGGTGAGAGCATGATTTTTTGTTAAACAATCCGTTTATCGGAACAGACACAATGTCGTACATTTCCTCTGATCCTGTACCCCCAAGGCCATTTTGTGGAACACTTTTATAATTCAGTTCCTTGAATGGTCTTCACAAGCTTTACCTATCCATAGCCTCAGCTTAACATTAATTCAAATATGTTCAAGTGCTTTAAAATACACCGAAAGGTATCAATTTTTCATTAATTATGTACGTTTGTTCTTTCATAGCACACAGAATATTACCAGGAGCTTCGACAGGCAGTCATTAAGTGCGATCTTCTTATTGACCGGTTGGTGTTAAAGGTGAGACGATGCTACAATTTTTTGTAATGCTGATGAATAATTTCAACCTCAATTACATGAGTTGGAACACATTATGAAAAGGCAAAAGGCATTACGAAGCATGAACATTGCATCATCACATTCATTCCAACTATTATTGCTTGAGCCTCAAAACAATAAAAGGGGTAAATTCAACACGTTTGAAGTATAATCGTCCATGTTCCTTCGTGTTCGTGTATTTGTCTTAGCAAGTGGAAATCCATTTGGATTTTTATCTTCTTTTCTTTTCGTCATTTCTTATTTATTCTAATGTTCAAGTAGAACGCCTTAGAATTCCATGTTAAATGTTGAATCGTTTATCTTTTCTCTACTTTTAACGATTTTCTAAGAGATAAAGAAGAGAACTCAACAAAGCGTAAAATTCCCGGACGTGAAATCATTAAAAAGGGAAATCATAGAAATCAAAATGGGTCCACAATTAAACGTAATGCAAATGTACTTTAGATAAAAATGTCTATCCCCCATTGTCACTTTTACTTCTATTGTGAGTATAGAAATAGAAATCCATTTCGCGTGTATTCAATTCAAAGAAAAATCATCTTCCGAAGAATCGATGAGAGAAAGTTGAATCCAGAGATTATTTCTTTGAACAACGACGTGTACACACGTTTAAAACAGGCTCTCTTACTCTATACGTGTCTGCTGTCGGCGTATACTGGGAACTGTGTCAATGGTCTTAGCAGTAGTGAAAGTCGAGTGTAAAAAGTTCTTCAAGTAGTTTTGTGAGTCGTGAGGTAAACGAAACTCACTCACTTGTGTTCTTCAAAGATGATAGCGAGATATCTTCTTGTTGGACTCTTCACAATATCTTTCACCACACGGTGGTGGTAGCATTACTCATTTTAATTCACATCGAGTCCGACGATTTCCTCTCCGATTTCTCCATCAAAATGTTTTTCTTGATCATTCAACCGGAAACAAGAGTGTCTCGATTTTCCTTCATGTTGTCCTCGTCTACTAAACTATACACGTTCCTACTGTGTTGGCCCAAAAAACTCACATTATCTCCAAAAGACACTTTGACATGGGGGAAATGATAAATCAAAAATACATTTGAGTAAAAAAAGACGCATTCAATGACTATTTTTTCATTTGTTGCATCTTGAACAAAGATTTAAAAAAATACCAAATGCCACTGCTGATCATCAAATTGTTTTTGCAGCAAAAATAATAAATTCCCAACTTTAATCTCTATTTCTTTTTGCTATAAACTATAACAAAATGTGATTTATTATTAGGATGTCCAGCTGACTGCAGCAAACGACGATCAGTACTTCGTGTTCGAAGACTTTTTGTACCAAGTTCTCCTTTGCTTCAATCGAGATGTCTCATTGTTAGATTTGTTTGAACGAAGTAATAAAAATCCTCTCACTGCGAATGTCAAAGGAAAGTCTTCTCAAAAAGAAGGATCGGTAATTTATCCGCCTAACGGGATCGTGCCCTTTCATGGCTTCACTATGTACGGTAAGCAAAAGCATATGTTTTCATTAAAATACTTTTTATAACTGTTGTGTAACCCATTTAGTTCGTAGTTGTAGCTTTTCCTTTTTTAAATCAAAAGGTGTTTTGTGTCAATTCTCTGCTCATTTTGCAATGTTCACGTTAGTACTTGAGAATTTGATTCAGTTCCAAAGGTGTTTGTTTGCTTTTCCTATAAGCTTCTTCGTTTAAATGGAGTTCGCAATAATCATCTTTTAAGAATTCTTATGCACACACACACACTTCTCTGGAAATACCTTTTGATGGAATAAATAAATGCCCGTTTGAAAAGATTATTTCGCATACTAGACAGGGTTTGGTTTTCCAGACGGGTTCACGTGAGCCTTTTAGACACGGAATCCGTCCTTCTATGGGCTTCTTGTAGACCTTGTAGTACCTTGTACGTTGTACCCTTCAGGATAAAATCTTGCGAAATTTTCTGTTCCAAATCACTTGCATAGCCACTTGGAATCGCCGAATCTCTTCGCTACACCGGTTTTATTTGGTTAGTATGCTTCGTTATTGAATTTTTCTATTATTGCATGCTGTAAGAAGTCTATTACATCTTATTCGGTGACTTTCGTTTGTATTGATACTATTTTTAAGACATTAGAAATCTATGTTTTATAGATGTCTCTTTTACAGCCGATTTGAGTTTTGCTTTCATCCCTCTAGCCTGCATTAAACCCAACTGAAGCTTTTAAATAAATGAATATCTGTGAACGGAGATTGCAGCTAGTGCACATTGATTAAAGGCTCTCTCACTATATAACATATATACTAAAAATCTTTGCAGTGGCCCCTCTCTGCTATCTTTACGATCAACCGGAGCCTCTCTACTTTACATTCAGATCATTATACAGCAGGTACTTTTTCCGGCTCCACGAAATCTCTTCCCATGAAAATGGCATCGTTGGTCTCTGCATTTTGTTCGAAAAACTGCTTCATCGCCACGAAACTCAACTTTGGTTTCATCTTCGATCCCTCAGAGTCTTACCGTAAGGCATACACGTATATACATTTCCATTTTTATTGCCGCAAAAATACTTTTTATCTTATTTCTCAGACTTCCGTAGCTTTATAATATGTAGTGCGCTCTTATCAGCTGTAGTTCCTTTTCTGATTCTTCTCATAGACTTCTGAGTTAGATATAGCTTGTTCTGTTTTTTGGCTGATTTACAAGGCAAGGCAAGTCAAGTTTTCAATGAAACACTTCAAATGTAACGAACTCGATTATACACATTTGACTTCGGTTATGGCTTTCTCGGTCTAGAAAGCACAAGAGCAGTTCCATGGCTATTACACTTTTAATTGCTTTCTACTGACTGATTGCAGCAAGTATTTATTCTGTAGCGTGTGTATAAGTCTTAAGTACACATATCCACCCAAAGGGTTAAGTTGGAGAGAGCATTGAGGGGTAAACTCATTACTTCTTAACAGCTTCGCAGTGCCCGTCTCACAAGATAAGAGTTGGGAAATGCAATAATGTTGAAAAATGCTGACGAGCTCGGCCTAATTTTCCTTCACTTTCCCTCGAGCTTTCTCTCTTCCACCGCGTACCTCATGAACTTAAGTGGGACAAATAATACTGAACTACTAAAAGAACTAAAGCTATAAAGCTTTGAAGTGCATCTGGACCACTTAACAGCGTATGTATATATGGCCAGTTTTAAATGACACTGAAGTATCTGCACAAGGTGGATATTTGATTATGCAGGTCTTAGGTCTTAAAAGTCTCAGAGATACATAAACAGGCAGGGAGAGAAAGAGAAGGAATATATTTATTGCGTCTCCTAAATTAATTGAATGTGTCTCCATTATATTATTTCGGGTCTCTAATGAAATTTGTCTCCTCTCAGTACTTTTAACGTCTCCTGTTTTATCATAAATGTCTCCTAAATTTGTATTTAAAAATCAAGCATTTTCCTCCATTCACCGGGTCAAAAGTAGCATAAATCTTTAAACATATGAGCTAATACAATTTTATGTTGAAGTTCATCAACAAGAAATGCAAACGATGGCTTCGAGGGTTTTCCAAGCCGTCGTTTTGAATCTACGGAATCGCCTAAACCGTATAATAAATAGCTTCTAATTACTTGCATTGCCAATAA
>Ga0194135_10002004_pt1 | contig 12327 bp, 14 predicted proteins | sample LitLau_LLRF_2013_FD_134024 | JGI IMG/M metagenome (GOLD analysis project Ga0194135, IMG submission 134024) | Freshwater sediment microbial communities in response to fracking from North America - Little Laurel Run_MetaG_LLRF_2013 (version 2) | ecosystem: Environmental > Aquatic > Freshwater >... | reverse complement strand
CTTGGAACACATAGTACTCTTCAATTATACCACCTGTTTCACTTTGAGGAAGATTATCGAGATGATTTAGGAAGGAACAATTATCTCATAGTCTGTCGGATTTATCTATATACTTACGTATACATATATATGTATATAAATGTATATATTCCTTCTAATCAACGCTTGTGGGAAAATACTCCTTTATCCAGTTCATTTTATAACCCAATTTCACACCAATTACACAAATATAGTTGTGCGAATCCGAAGGAAACTCTCCATTCATGCTTTCATTGAAAGTTTCAAGCCTTTAAGATTCTGTTCTATTCTGCAGAAATTAATTTGTGGAAATATTCAGCACATCATTTAATTAATTTTTAGTCTTAAACGAGCATTTTGATTCGTGTACATCGTTTCATTCAAAGATGAGTAAAACATACAGTCGGACGTGCACAGGCTTTACATTGCTAGTAGATTATCAAGTGATCGACATGTTAAGTCTAGAAACTTGATGTATAAATAAATGGTACATGAACAATTATTTTTATTACTGTACTTGAGGTTAACTCCTCATTTTTATCCTTAAACTATAATCTATATACTACTTGTTCACAAACTATAAAAACTATGAGCTCATAAAATCAACCTGATACACGCAGCCGCACACATACGCATTCATTCCTACACACACACATTATCATTTTGTAACATTTAAGAGGTTCCATTTCGAAAAAAATCACTTTTATCTATACTTACACTACTTAACTACAATCAATAACGTTAAATGTTAATGTGTTCCACTGTGATGACTTATACTCCTTTCGCCTTGGACTTCCATTCATTCATTGAGATCTATTTTATGATAGCAATAAGATAATCTTTGTTCAAATGTCTTAACTTTTAACATTTATATCTACAGTCGGGATCTTTAATAAAAATTGCTGTAAAATGTTTACGGATTTTCGTAGCGGTAGGTAGAAGGATACATTTGATAACCTACATGGTGTTATAGAGTAACACTACATGTTTTTATTTATCGTATCTCCTGAATAATAAATCAGAAAGTAATTGAAGCAGTGCGGATAGAGAACCAAATACTTTATTAAATTAGAAATAACTTGCTCTTCTATGACATGAGATACATAGAAACTGATCAAAACTATACTAAAGGTCTCTTCAATAGAATTCTATGTTAGCAATCATTATACATAGCAATAATACACAGGCATACATACATTCGAGACGAGACGATATCTGTCAGACATACTTTTGATACACAGAGGAAAGATGAGTTCTTTCTACAGAAATAAAACATTAAAGAATACACGGTATAAAAACTAATACGGGGTCATGGGAAATGAAGAAGGGATAAGTTCTTTTGTGTCCAAAGGGAATATGAAATACATGGTCTTTCTTATTTTGTTCCAGAAAACATCTACTCCGGTGAACCCGATTCATTAGATGGAACGAGCAGTGAGATAATAATGAGCGATGACATGATGACTTCTGCTCACAGACATCTAGTCCACAATGGAAATAATAATTCCTCTTCTGGGCCACGAGTTGGGAATTTCCAGATACAAGGAAGAAGCCCTTTGGATGCATTGGCTATGCTTCATCTCGAGAGATGTGCTCACCATGAAACGAGACGAGAGTTGAACCAACTCAAGAAGAAATATGAAGTTCTTCGTGATGAATTCGATTCTGGGGAAGGACTCAGTCAAAGCACGAGTTTGTTATTTTCACGCATGAATAACGAAGTAAGTTGTTTTGTGTGTGTCCAACATGTAAACGACGTGTTGCTTTTATTATTGCATAATTGCTTCTTCCAACCAAGAAATTTATACACAGTAGTAGTGTCTTTGTAAGCCCCAGATGAAACCATATTATACTTGTGTTTCTCAAGTATACAAAATTACGAAAGTTACACAAAACTTCCAGCCGAGCTGCAGTTCAAGAAGTTCATGCAATATATATATACATATATATGACGCGTCTTTGTCCTTGTTGGTGCGGGTTCTTCTTGAGTTGCATGCATATAGAAATCTGTCTCACTTAAGAAGATAGGTTCACCCCACAACAGAGTCAACCGTAGAAAGTAGAGATGACACGGGGAGAAAGGAGAGTAATTTATTCTTTTCATATAAAATTGTGAGGGCAAAAACTTTGAATGTCCTTTAGCCTTCCGAGTTGTAATGTCCCGTATATAAGTATATACATATACAAGAAGTTATAGACACAAGGCTGCGGACTCTTTTTGTCTCCATGATATTACGAAACCAGAGGGAAAGCCACGACGCGTTTCATTCAATCCGTTAATTCTTTATTTTTCATAAAGAAAGTGAATGGCCTCAGGGCAGATATTTATGCATGTATGTCATATTTTACTAAAGCCGCTCTTACGTAACTCATGTATATATTAATATACATACAAAATATGTGTACCTGGATATTTCTAATCCTCTAATCTGAATTACTTCTCCACAGAAAGTGTGTACAAAACACACAAAAACTAGTTAAACAAATCATAAACAGATATGAACGTGTTTTAATTAAGATGACATGTCAATTAGCGAGTTTCTTCTATAATTACTTTTCAGTTGGATGAGGGAGACGAGTTCAGTAATCATTTAGGCAGCGATGGGACAGATGAAGCAGGGCACTCCTCAGGAAGCAATGAAGAGATGATGATGATGATGAGTGGGGGTGGTTGTGGTGGTGGCAGAACTTGTCTCACTGCAGAAGCGAGACTTAAAGATGCCACAATTAATCAATTACGATCCCGGCTTCTGCATCTGGAAAAAACTAAAATGGACAATGTCCCTTCGGATGCGGCAAGAGAGATTTCAAGGCTGCATTCTACTTTGGTAATTCTTTGTCAAAAACACAACACTGTCTTCCACTCTAGAGCAGCAACAGCAGCAGCAAAAGAAGAGTCACATTTGTGATATTTCCTTTCATCATTCTTGGCTTTCCTTTTGTTCATTCCTCACATATCGTTCGTCTTCTTAATTCCACTCGTATACGTATACGTATCTATCCCTCCAACACATTCGTCCACACGGAGTTCAGCATCTTTCTTAATCACGCTCACTTCCCATCAATTTCCTCATCAGAGAAACCACAAAGCTATTCTCGATTCGTGTTCTTTATTATTCCTCTCTTGGCCAAATCTCATCTCTTGTGCTCTCTTCTCAGAGCAGACACACACACGCACACTTTTCTACCTTCATTTCCTCAGCTTTCTTCAAGACTTTCTCCTCTGACTTCTAAAATCACCTGCAGCACAATATCCTGTTCTCTGTTATGGATTACCTGTGGCGTTACGTGGAAAATTCTACACATGTTTGACATGTCTGCCTATATGTCTAGGTAGGGAAAGAAGCGTGGTTCGTATACCAAACAAGATGTCTGTGTAACATTTGTGAGATACTCGGAACAACAACTCCGCGCTTCCAATCATGTTCACCGAATTTATTTCGATTTAAAATATAAACCAAAAAGAGCTGGTAGTTGAAGTAGAATTGAATTATTTATAAAATGCAACTAAACTTTATTGCTTCCCAAGCCAGAGTCTTTTTGCACAGTTCATACAATTTACTAGCCTTAGCGGTTGATACATATCGCACCGCAATTAGGGTTAATCCAATTAAGCAGATGAAGTGAACTGGTGATTGCCTACTTCAATTTTCTAGCTCAGAAGTCTCTTTTTGGGATTCATACATATAGTATGTACTTCCATATGAATATACTTCCTATTTGTATGAATTATGACAATTGGGTTGTAATCATGAATATATTGTTATGATAGGTCCTACCTTACTGTGATAATAATAGAGTAGCATACACTCGGCAATTGACCGAAATACAATTTGGATTTTAATGAATTACTTTACCTAACGAACCAACTACACACACTTTGTATGGCTAATGAATGTTGATTATTGTTCATGATGAACCACTCAACTGTTTTTGAGGTTTCCTTCGTATCCCAACACAACCATAACCTATATTATCACTAATATAATAATATCAGAGTCAAACGCTTAAATTGTATGAAATGAATTGTACATGTCGTGTATGGATGAATAGACAGGGAATTTTATTTCTTCCCACATGCAATTTACAGAACAGATCCAATCTGCAGGGTCCACGTATAAAAATAGGCGCAAGCTACAACCTACACACACAAAAAGTCTGTGCATAAGTTTTGCTTTAGTCAGGAAGGATGTATGAAGGACTTGCAGGAAATGTCAGAATATGTTCTACGTGGGTTCTTGCAAGGCACTTAAAACCCGGATTAAAACTGCTTAAGTATAACAAAGACTACTGCGGGGTATGTGTAGATGAATTTCAGATAATTAGCGAATAAGTTCATCATTTTACATAAGACATGAATTGAATTATTAAATAAATCTTCACACAAACACACAATCGGATGAAGTTACTTCAACCTCGATTAATTAAACATATGATGATTGTACAAGAGACCAGAGAGTGTGAGTGTGTATGTGTGTGCATGGTTCTTGTGGCTTCCAAGAATAAATTAAATCTCAACTCTTTATTCAAGTAGGTAGGCATCACAGAGAGAGACAGAGAGAGAGAGAGAGAGAGAGTGAGAGAGAAAGTTTAGAGAGAAGAGGGTCTTTAATGAAAACGCATTTGAGGACGGAAGTATTATGCATTGTATTATGTATTTCATAGACAAGAGAAGTTACTCTCACTTTCTCTCTCACGTTTCACTCTATCCTAGAAAATCCATTCACGAAAGAAGCTTATTATCTCTGCATCTTAAACTTAATGAAGATGTGTATGAATATTTAATACCTTTTATCTTTGACATTATATATTCTTGTGAACTAAATCTGTAATACATTTTCGTTTTATGTCGCAGGTTCAACTAGAGCGAGTCCGTGATGAGCTAACCTTGCAAAACTTCACGTTAAAGTCGAAATTGGCTGAATTATCTGCTCGGATTACAGACAGCACTACTTACAGACTAGAGAAACCCAATAGCAACAGCAACTCGAATGGAAAGTTGAATAGTTCTGAAGGAGATGAACCGTGTTCTCCGTCGATTCTACCTTCTCCAATAATCAGGAATCATCACAGTACTTCACCTTCTCCTACTGCAGGATCAACTTCCTCTGACGAAGGAGTCGGGGGAATCCACAGCACATCAGGCACGAGCTCAGCTGCAGAGGAACTAAAACTCCGGAGAAAGTCTACCTACAAAGTTCCACACAACAATGAAGCCAATGCTGAGCTTAGACAATTGCGATCTCTTATTAATGACTTGCATAACAAAGAGTTGGAGTATCAACGGAGGATTTCTCAGTTGGAAACGGAGTCGAGGAATTTGAGAAATCAACGTGGAGAAGATGACATTGCCAAGGCAGAGTACGATCGAGTTATTCGATCATTAGAAGACAAACTGGAAACTACTCAGAGGAGACTTGAGGAAGCTGAAAAGTGTCTTTTGAGCAGAGAGGAGGAATCCAATGCCCTTAAATTAGATTTGGACACTTTAAATGATGAAAACAAAAGGCTGAAAGAGGATCTGAATGTTCTGCACATTAAAGTATGCTTATTACACTTTTACTTTATTCATCTTATGCATCTAGCCAACCAGCAAGACTTCTAGGCGGCGACTTTTCACCCAACCACATCTTTAGATATATTTTACCCGTTACATAATATTGGCATTCCTTTCAAGCGTACCCATAATTCCTATACATGTTGTTAATAATCTTATTCATTAGCTGTCGAATAACATTTTACGCCGCAGGGCTATTTGTAGACATTTGATACAAGCCAACTAATTAAGTAATGGCATGCTGTCGTTATTAGAACTACGTCTCACCAAATAGTACTCACTAAATCAACACCGTGTGATCGTGACACATAACCTAACGGGATATATATTTTGTTGTGTCCTTTGCATAACTTACTTGAGGATACTTGTGTATACTTGGTATGTGTCAAGCGTGCGTTATTTCGGTTCAGGAGAGAAAGCATTTAATTATTATCATTTGTATGGGGAGTTATGTAGAGAGTTTACTTAGGGGAATAATTAATGCACAAGTACTCTCACCATCCATCGTACACATCGAGTTAATATAGAATCTCATGGTCACTCAGCCGTATGCTACATATTGTCTTTGATGACATCGCAGCATCATCATCATCAGACCTGTGGCTATGGTATAGATTCATATTCAAGGTTTTGGTGTGCATCATAGCAGCACGTAGTACGTAGCAAGATCAGTTAGTGAAATGTACGTTGAGCACAGGGTGATGTTAATGTTATTTCCTCCTATAATGTCGGTAGTGCACTTTCCCTTCAGAATAATACTCCAGATTCTCTTACTAATTGTGATTAATCAAGGGATTAATTGAATCTCTTCTACGAATGAGCAGCACACACACTAAAGTTATATGGGGTATATATACATACATAGCTTTATGTATACTACAACAACGGACAGAATATTATGCCGATGGACTTACTCCACACGCATCAGGTTCTCTTTGGTTCTTGGTCTGCGGTACATTTTATACTCACGGTACATTTTGATGAGGCCGAGTTTCTCTCAGGGTTACGTGTAGACCTTACCATAATATATAAATATATATCTATATATATATTTCTGTTTTAGTAGTACAGAAGCATTAAGTGAGAGTAGAATTTCCCAAGAATTGAATTCCAGAAGGCTGTGTGTATATTTCCATTCCAGCTGAGTAGCAGCGTCGAATTGGAAGTGAATAATAGAAAGGAATTTCCGTCCGATGTCCGGATGCACAATTCACTCAAACACACAGCCCATAAGTCCATTGAAATAATACTTTCTCCCGAGCTCTGTGGTGGGAGGCATAAGCAGAGAAGTGCATCATCATATTATATATAAATATACTCTACCTCATTCATCCTTGGGAGAGTAGGAGCAGTTCAGCAGGATTCACCTGGGAATAATTTTGATAGATTGAAATTCGGAAAGATATGGACTCTTGCAGCAACAGCAGCACTCATCATTTACTTTCTGATGAAGTTCATGCAATTTGATATGTATGTAAAGGATATTGATCTAATCCCCAGCCTAAAAGTTTGTGACGAATGTATACCTATTTCCAAAAAAGAGAATAGATGAAGAGTTACTTACACACTCTTGCGTACTTTTTAAATAAAGGACTTAGGAAACTAATACGTAGCTTATATTCAACATTTGTAATAACAATTTTTGCATTGCACCCAAATGTATTTGATTAATATCAGTTGAAACTTTTGTGCGACGACTACAGGTGGAAAAGGAGCACATGAAGTCAATCGAGAAGATGTCAAAGTTTGAAAGAGAGCTGAATTCGATGTTGGATGCAAATCGGGCTCTTGTGGAAGACGTGAACAGGGAGAGATTGTTACGCAAGCGATACTACAATCTCGTGGAAGAGCTTAAAGGAAAAATTAGAGTGTTTTGTCGGATTCGACCTTCCTCCAAGAATGAAAAGTATTCAGACGTCATTGCTAAATGTTCTGATCCATATACAGTAGCATTGGAAACTCTCAAGGGGCACAAGGAATTCCAATTTGACAGAGTCTTCACTCCTGAGGAAACTCAAGAGCAGGTCTTCAGTGATACTCAGGTAAGTAGAATTTGTTGTAACTAACTATCATACGATACACATAAAAGCAAATTATAAATTATGTATGTAGTATGTACACATGTATGCACGCTTCATTTTAAATCGGAATACTCACAGTTCATTCATCCATCCATTTCTGCTTGAAGTTTAATGTCAAATGCATAAGAATCGAAAATTAATTCACTACAAATCCGAATAATAGATCAGTCTTCCTTTTATGTCGCTTTCAAAGTCAATAACTCTCATGCATGCTTATCTTCCTGAACACACGTTAACCTGTGATGGGTTGATGCATTCCAAGTTTACGGAAATCGTAGATATAATAAAAAATACCTTTCCTCCGCACCATACTGGACAAAAGTCCACTTACCAAAAATGTGTTTACGAATATTACTACAATGGAATGTATCAAACTGCTTTCTTCGAATAAAGAGAGCAACACTCAAATAAAATGTCAATTTCACTTCATATTCCATTAGAACTCAAAAGAAAAATGTAGGCGTGCGTGCGCGTCTTATTAAAAGGATTTCTTATGCTAATAAAAGTAATGCGCTTTTTGTAGAACCTGATTCAGTCAGCATTTGATGGATACAACGTTTGTATCTGCGCTTACGGCCAAACCGGAAGTGGAAAGACGTACACAATCCTCGGTGACGATAACAATCCTGGAATTGCTCCCAGAACCTTTGAGAAGATATTTTCCCTTGCAGCAGAAATCTCCCATAGCTATGAAACATCCGTGTCGTTTTACGTTCTGGAGCTTTACAATGATAAGCTTATTGATCTTCTCAATCCAAACGGAGCTGATTGTGATAAACTTGAGATTCGGAAGGATCGTCGCGGAACTGTTTGGGTTGCAGGTGAGAGCAAATAAGAAAAAGAAGTATATAAAAAGCCTACATACCATCACCATCGTCGTCGCTCTTGAGATCCGACACGGTGAAAGTACACACACACACACACGAATCATCTCAAGTGTTTGCAGACGCAATTATTATTTCAACGCAATCTCGTGTGAAAGAAAAATTTAATGTTTGTGAGTGGGGACGAAGGATTTCCAGTGAGGGTTTTTCTTTTTCTCAGAAAAAGTTTATCTCTGGTGTCTGGGGTACTCCTCCTTTGCTTTTATTCCAAAGAGTGTAGTGTATACGTTCCTCTTGTGGTGGAAATCGGGGGATCAACCACAAAGGGTTCTCTGATCTCAAGTTCCTAATACACATTTTAAACCGAAACTTTCCAAAGTTCGTGTGAATCTAAAAAAATTATGTTTCTATTGAACCTATCCGCAAAAAAAGTTTTACCTTCTCCGCCCGTTGTTCATCGTCGTTCAAATTTAGAATAGCCATCGCAGCCTTAACACCTAAAAAACGGGAGAAAGTCCAATGTGATATATGAAATGAAAAGTTGTAAAAAATTGTCCACCCGGGAACTAAATAACGTCCGGCTGAATTGGACAAGCCCCACATAATATAAAAGATTACACATTTGTTCCATTGTTTGTTTTGACAGGTGCTCGAATTTTGCCTGCAGAAGATAGTGCAAGTCTCGAGAAAAGTTTCCGACAAGCATTGAATGCTCGTCACACTGCAGCCACTAAAATGAATGAGAGAAGTTCCAGATCTCATCTGATTATTGGTCTTATCATTGAGTCAACTTCTAAAGTCAACGGGACGGTTCTTCGGGGAAAGGTACTACTAAACTATACTGTACATTGTGTTCACTCTGCTTGTTAGTATTACAGAGAAAGTCCTCTCTGGACAGACTGTCATCGTGTTGACTTTCTCCTTCAAGAAAGAAAAAAACACAACTTGCTAACAATAGGAAATGTCTAACAATCCTTTTCTTCTCCTGTTACGTTTTTTTTGAGATTTTCATTAACAAATGTTTTATAAAGAAATACATATATGCATATGTATATATACCTGCTATACATATATATCCCAAAGTTACATAAGTACCTATATAAAACTGTTTTGAGATCGCTTTACCTGCGTTTATTTCACTCTGTAATCACATGGACAGGAGAATCAGCTTAAGTCTTGTGTTTGTATCTATTCTACAGAATTTTCTGTGTGTGTGTGCAGTCAAAACTAAAGCTAGAATTGGATTTCTTTTATTGAAACAGATCAGTCTCGTGGACTTGGCAGGAAGTGAAAGAACAGGGAAATCTGGTGTGTCTGCCGATACAATGAGAGAAGCAAATGCAATCAACAAGTCTTTGTCTGCGTTCGGAGATGTGATTAATGCTCTCACTAGCGATCAGTCATTCGTGCCATATAGGTAAGCATATATGGTACATACTACATATTTTAGAAGAACGAGGAAACGATACTTAACACCACTCTCTGTGGGTGTGTGTCTACTAACCAGAAACACATCCACAGATTCTTCGTGTTTTCCTTTACCACGAACCTTTATTATTAATTTCCCTGAAACATCCATTTCATCTTATGTCTCACAGAAACAATAAGCTCACTTTGCTAATGCAAGACAGTCTTGGTGGAAATGCGAAGACACTCATGTTCGTGAATATCTCCCCATCCAACTTCAATCTTGACGAGACCCTTATGTCTTTAACCTACGCTGCACGAGTCAAGCAAGTGACGAACGGAGCAACGAGAAATGCAGAGTCAAAGGAAGTTGCTCGTCTCAAAAATGTAAGCTTAAAAAAGTTAAAAGGCACTCTCAAAAGAAACTATATCGCGAAAAATCATTTTCTTACCGTTCGCGTTCTTGCTCCTTCTTTTAAACTATACACAAAAGTATAAGCTTACATAAACTGTACTCAACCCTTTCTTTGCTCCCTATTATTTCTCTTACGCAAAGAACTTATTAAGAAATTCCCAAGCACCTTCCCTTTCAAACAGCCATAACATCCTCAAAACACTTATACACAGAATATATATTATAGACAGAGTCGCTACCAAATTACTTTCCATCGAACTTTCACTTGTCACTTGTCACAAATTCCGTACTTTTCATCTCTTACTAGCTCTTTTCTTTTTGTTTCATAAGACTCCCAATCATTTTTATGTTAAGTATATGAACCCTATCATATATATCTATACTATATATATAATACCTTCGATACCTCAGCGTAGAATTTGAATATATTTATTTCCACAGGTAAAGTTCTTTCCCTAAAACTACTCTCAGAGCTGATTTTGTGACTGAACTTTCACTCTCTCTCTTCCACTCCTATATCTATCTTTCTTCTTCTCTTTGTTCTTCGCTTTGCATGGACTTTTATTCAATTTTGGTAAGTTAATTCGTATATTAATCCTCCGTGTTTTCTTATCACTCAGGTTATACATAGACTACGCCGAGGGGATAATATGCCATCGGACTTTGATGAGTACTAAAACATCTTCGGTTGTGCTACACGTGTGCTACGTTTATTATGAATTACCAAGTCATTATTTTTACAAGATTTTTATCTAGTGTATGTATATATTTCTACGTAGACTTTGTAGACAGTATGACTGGTTATTTATTGGGATGAAAATGGGCTCAAATGAATTATTTTATCATAAAAAGTATTACTGTTCTTATTAGTTTGAATCATTTTTAACGAGTCAACATGGGTTATATATATTAAAATGTTCGGATTCAAGTTTACTGTATGAAAGTTATTATGATTGATGTTTGTATTAAATAAAACGAATGAGATTTGATGATTTTTAAAAATTTATTTCACTGCCATATCACAGCAAAGATATATGTATATCAATATATATTTTTTTGAATTCAATAGACATATATTACAACTTTAAAATAAATCATGACATTCTTCAGATCCACGATCCAATTTTCAGGTCTCCGCTGAACATACGACGTAATAATTATTATGGTAAGCGTACTTTTACGAACCATCTAAAATGATTAACACAAATGTTACAAGCTTTCTCAATAGGATTTCTATTCTACTGCTCATTTCAAGGAGATCAAAGCACAAAGGACATGCGATGAGATTACTCCTGACTAGATCTACGACAACGCAACGAAGAATATACAACATCAGGTTACGGTATACATATTAGTAAGAATAATGCGCATGTTACATACTGTTTTTTTTAGTTATTGTATTAATAAATATCATGTAAGCTCAACAACACTAATAATAGTTTTAAACGGATTCCGATGTATATAATACTTGAAATTTAATTGTTCCATAACTCTTCCCAAATCAGTAGACTTAAGTCATATGTATGTGTGTAGTATGTATAGTGTGTATTTTTAAAATCTCGTGTTGTAACTACTTTAATATATTATTTATAAAGCTTATTTTTTACACAGGGGAATTTTCCATTATAATTACCACGCGCACGAGCTAACAAATAAAATTCAGACCATGAATGCTTGGAATCTGGATATAATTAAATATACATATATTTAGACATCCCCACGCACATTTCACTTCTACATTAGATAAATAGGTCCTGATTACTTGAAACTTGGAAGTTTGTTGGACTTAAGTGTAAAACAACAAATTAATTAACTTTATGTATGTATATACCTGTTTCCTAAATATTTTATGCAAGTAAACTTCGTCCCCCACATGTATATATATTATAATTTATAATTTATAATTAGATTATATTAAACTAGAAAAAAAAGTTAATATTATAATGATGTTGACAATTTATGACCTATAGAATATACAGTAGAATAGATCAAATATCCCAATTTAATAATAGTTAATTTTATATT
>Ga0194135_10002003_pt1 | contig 12328 bp, 12 predicted proteins | sample LitLau_LLRF_2013_FD_134024 | JGI IMG/M metagenome (GOLD analysis project Ga0194135, IMG submission 134024) | Freshwater sediment microbial communities in response to fracking from North America - Little Laurel Run_MetaG_LLRF_2013 (version 2) | ecosystem: Environmental > Aquatic > Freshwater >... | reverse complement strand
TCCCTAATTCCAAGTCTTGCTTATCCACTCTTCCCTGGGATTGTCAATGTCAATGTGACCAACCCTGGACTCCTTGGGCTCTTGTTTGGACGAAGTCTGGATGGCGTAGGAGGCTTATACATTCTAAGGGATACTACACCAAACGGTTTAGATAGCAGCGTTCAACGAGCATTGAATCCAACAAAGCTTCCGAAAAGACTACCAAAAGGTTATAAGGTTGTATAGAATCTGAAATTTTGTTGGAACAGGATTGTAATATGTTTATGAAGATCAAATGCCGACACTTAAGGTCAGAAAGCCCCAAGCAAATAAAAAATTAAAATTATAAGAATTAAACAATTATAGACATAAATTGGTAATTTCATCCCTCGCTTTGTTCCTTACCAACGAAAAGATTCAATTTTTGAGTTGATTCATTGCTCCTCGGTCGGAATTTAAAGATTTAATAACTGTATCGTAACTTTTCCGATTCATTCCTTTTGCCTACTAAAATCCAGTTGTCTTTTCAATTCTTTCTTCCTTCCTACCATTAATTCTGAAAAGGTTCTTTTAGTATGTAAATTAAATCGGACTGAGGACATTTTATAATTATATAACGCAAACGTAATTCATCCAAAGGGAAGAGGAACAAATAATTGGAGAATGATTCTGACATTATTCTTTTATGTTTCCTTCAAAATGGGATTCGGTAAATCTTCCCAAGATTTAGGGACGTGTGACGATGATGATAGGGACGAGTGCGGATGACAATTGTCTGATGACAGCCGGAGGATACCGTAAGGGAATCCTCCGTGGAAATGCAGCAAACGGTGAAGAGTGATGCAAACGGCTTTGATTTCATATGGGATTCAGCTGCAGCTAGGAAAGCATCGCTTATTTATAGTTGAATTACATTAAACTTGTTTCAAATGTGCATAGCTCTTACAAAAAAAAAAAACAAGATCATCGTAACGCTTTCCAGGTTAATACGACGGTTTACAATGGTGAAATCCTTAAAACCACTGGCGCTCGTATGCTATGGGACAATCATTGGAAGCTGTTTAATGGTGGGAACAACCATTGCAGCAACACAAAACAAGACTTCCGGTGAATCTCGATCTCTGGCATCTGCTCTCAATCCACTAGGTAAAGTACAGATATTGAAAACAAATTGTAAATTATTCCCGTCCACCACGAAATTATACTCAAGTTGGCTAATTTCTGTTTCCAGGCATTGTGAAGACGGCCCGACGCTTGGTCTCAAGTGGGGTCCAAATGTTCCGTGATAAATTAAACGTGGATACGAACCCCAAAGACTCTCAGATCCCAGAGGAAAAAGTCGATGAAGGCTTTGCTCAAATCGGGGCAAAAGTAATGCAGTCATCTTTCTTTAGAATGGCCCAAGAGGATTTATTAGGGGTAAGCTATTCATTTATACCACCATATTTTAAGGCACAATTGGAGTTTGTTTCTTTTAATTTTGCCTAATTGATAGGTGCCACGAGATGGGGTTTTGGGAGGGATCTTCCGATTCATGGGAATGGATTCTAGTAGCATCGGGATGGTTGTACTAAATGTACTCATTTTCTTTGCTGAAATGGTGACACTCAATAGGAATATTTTTTTTTAATGAAAATGGATAGGGTATGATAGACCAGTACGTTCTAATATTTCAGATCACGTCTAATATGCTTGGAAAAGATGCCAAAGGAGCAGCAGCCGACACGCGCATGATCAAGGACAACTTGATGGAGTGGCTCATTAAAGGAGAAAATGAAAAAGTAATTTTAATTTTCAATATACCAACTTCACTTTCATATTCTGAGTTTTCATTGGTATTCTTCGAATAATTTTTTTGAGGTGGACCAAGTCCTTCGGGATGCTCGGGATTCCGCACTCCCCGAAAGTATAATTACATCATTACAAACCAAGACTGGGAATAAGACAGCATGTATTCAACTTCTCATTTGCAAAATGTCTCCATTTATTTGGGGCTTCCAACGGACATTAATCAATCAGCTAAATTCAACAACAAATAATGGAACGGGGAAATACGATGCCCGGACCCTGATCGATCTCAATATTTGGGACAATTTATTCCAAGTGTTTCCAGATAAGAAGAAATTCGTTTCTTTCGGAGACAATTGTGAGAGTCGCTTCCCCAATTGCAAGTTACTCAAGTTCTCCAATAAGAATTCTAGCAAAAATCGATAGAGGTTAAAATTAATTGGATTTACCAATGCATTAGCAATTTTGTTTAAGGGACCCATGCTAACACCAAAACTATGCGGTTTTATTACTAATTGTTAATTTGCACATAATGGTCGTCACAAATTCTAATTTAATCAAATTAAGTAGTAATTAGCATTTGAATTGAAGAAATGCAGGGAAGGGTAATTTAACTTTCCTGGGATTCAATGGTATATGTTGTCAAGATATTTAAATTGTAATTATTATGTTTCCATAAGTTTCATAGGGGAATCAATATGGCATTTTGATTTTGTTAAGATTCGTTTTGTATATAATCTAGGGTTTAATAAACTTTAATTGGTTTCATTTGACAAAAAATGAATGTTGGAAGATATCATCATTTTGAAAGGCAGTGAAACATTTAACAAAAAAAGAATTCCCAATAAGGAGCTTTTAGAAATTAGCGCAGTGTCCGGTGATTGAAGGTGGAATTGAGGTCACTTTCGTTGACCTTGACATTGAGTTCCGGAAATGATTAGTTCCCTCAAAGGCTTCACTTCTCTGTTTATTCTTCTCATGGGAAATGTGAAATGAAAAGTGAAATGATAATCCTTTCATTTCCCATAATGAGTAATGCCTCCTGCACTTTCTCTCATTAGAATGCCGACTGAAGGATTTTCCAATAAACAAATTTGAATTCCACGTTTTCTATTCCTGAATATTCTACACCAACAATATTTTGTGACGGAAACTAGTCTGGGTTTTCAATTATCAATATATTCCAAAAAGCCTTCGTAGTTTTATTCCGCCCCCTTTAAGATTTTGTTTGGATATCATTAAAAACATTATGAATGTTGATTTATGTATCCGGCTTTAATTGTATAGTACCTGGGAAATGCACAAATGAAGCTCGGAGCAGAAAATGCATTTACTTGCGTCAATCTCTATATATTAATCTTTTTGCGTTCTTTGCGAATCTAGAACCTTAAAGCATATGGTAGCACAGTTACCTTTCATTTTATAAATTTGCAAAGCGGGGTCTCGCACAGAAAATGGATTTTGAGAAGGTATATGAACTCAAAAGTGTTGTCAAGGCTTTCATCAGAGGGCCCCCACTGCAATATTGAAGGATAGTTATTGATGACAGGGAAGAATTTCATGTTGGATTTTTGCCGAAGGGGTTGAGAAATGAGGGATGCAGTTTTGGAGCTCTGTACCACTGCACTGTAGGATTCCTTTCAATGTTGGCCAACATCTATATAAGAAGGTGTGTTTTCGAAGTTCACGGGCGACAAAGCACGTTAGCCGGTTATTTACTTGGTGCGGTGGTGGACTCTTGGCAGCAGTCGTAGGCAACAATCAACCAGTGTCGACTTTTAATCACGGTTTCATTGAGTCTCCATTTATTTGCGGTGAACAACCTCAGTTGTGCTTTCAATCTCAATCTCTTACGAAGACGCGGAAACAATAAATTCCACTTCTTCCTCGGTGTAGCATCCCTACCTCATCTTCTCTCCAAAAGTCCAACACAGCAGAAAGGTAAAATAGAATTTTCCCTTATTATTGCTTTTAGTATATACAAAGATCCTTCATTTATTTACAACATTAGCCAGAAGGTTTAAGCGCATCTCACTTCCGGCAAGGAAGCTTTCAAATAAATGTTTCAAAATTTTCAAAGATGAGAACGTATATGGGATCCCATATAGGCGGTATGGAAAGTTATCATAAACAAACTTCAGTTTGTTAGTCATATTGACGTTATGAGTTGAAGTTTCTTGAACAACTTTCTGTCCTACTGGTATATGGTTAAACTTAGCAGTTTCCGCAAAATAGACTCTCATTCATTCATAAAATTTGCTGCTAAAATCTGGAAAAAAAAGGACAGAAGTAAGCTGTGCTTTCAGTCAAAAGGAGAAGGGAAGAGGAGTTGAATTGCCTAAATATACAGATCACTCACTTCCCCACAAGTGCTTATGTAAAGCTAAACTATACACCCGCATTTAAACAAATGCTCACTTCCAGGAAATTTCAATCCTGATTCTTCTCACTCCAAAAATTAACATCATCCTTTCCCATAATAACCAATTTTGAATATTGAAGTTAGAATGAGTGACAGCTTGAGTGAGAATCTACAGATTGGACGCGCAATTAAGTTAAGTATAGAAACGAGGAGGAGAAGAACTAAACTATTATGAGAATTCTGTTTATAATCCTTAGCAAAGATTTACAACAGAAGTCATCGATGTAAGACGGGAAACAGTGTTGGAAACGGTTAAACCAGTTATGTGCACTGAAATATATGAATGATGATAATGATGAAAGGGATAAGGAGTAGTGAAGATTAAGGAAAGATGAACTATTGAAACAAATTCGACATTGCCCTTTATTAGAGAGATTAGGATTTTTATTTTTTCACCTATAAATAACAAAGTGGAGCAAAGGCATTGAGCCCATTGTAGCAAATTTGTTGAATTCCACATCTTGTAATCGTAACAGACAGACGGTGAGAAGATTTTAGGGAAAATCTTGACGAGTTCTGTACGTGCGTGCAATTATGTGCGGTTAATTTTCCTTCTCGCGAAACTTTCATTTGGAGAAACTGCACTGGGACAGAATCTGGGACAATGCTTTAAAGACACTCAAACTTCTGCTATGCGTTAAGGTAGGCGGAGGTAATTATAGGGCATGTTGCTATTTTGCTGTAAAGAGATGCATCAGCGGTTGTGATTAACCAAAGTGTCGTCGGCGTAATTAGAGAAAATGTGAGTAACAATGTAAAAAGCAAAAAGAACAGGATAAATAATGAGAATGTGAAAATTACATATTGTTACAATAATATGTCACGGTTGGAATTGGCTCGGGTTATTATTATCATTATTCTGATTTATTATGTTTATTAAATTCACAATTAAATTATTTGTACGCCTATCTATCCCAGGTAGTAAATTGACAATGAACGGAAAGCGGTTTTAAGAATTTAGACACCTTAGTAGACGAATTAGTTTGAGCCGTTTGCTGTCAATTAATTATGTCTGAAATTTCTAATTAATTCTTCTACACTGCACGTCAAACGTCAATATAAGTTAATAAGTTTCTAATTTCGAAAAAGGAAAAAAATAAATGTGCCTATTGACGTCAAGTGTTTCAGGTTTGATTTCCCGATGAAGCAGGAGGAACAAAGATCCTGAAGTTAATCCATTCTTCTTAACTGCGAAATACAGAAAACTCGTTTTAAGAATAACTGCAGTTTAGATATCGAATTCCACATCTTAAATTTCACCGCTGTTCGTCACCTACCGCAATTATTACCCTTGACCTCCCATCTACTTTTCTTCCGCAGAATAATTTAAACTTTACATTAGGTGAAAATATCATTTTACTTCCCTCTCACTCTCACTATTGACACATTGTGGCTTTTCCTTCCTCCAAGCGTTTTTGTTTTACTCTTGTTTTGGAATAAATTACAGAAGGAAAGTTTTTGTTTATAACGATAACGACACCGCGTATCGTATGATTTTCAAAGAAGCTCGCGCGTCGCGTCTCCCATCCTGTATTCAAATATTATGGACTTTTACATTACCGGGTCACTGAGAGTTCTCCCATCAAACATTGCACGCATGCAAAAATAGTTCTCGAGGTTGCAAATTATTCTGAATTTTCATGCGTGCTTTCCCTTATGTATATTTTGTGAAATCTAAAACTATGATACATTCATAAGAAGAACGGCCCCTTTCTGTGCATCCTTGACAATGATTTTGTATTTACATTACAGAAAGAAAATGGGGGGAAAGGAACTGAAATCCTGCATACTGGTAGCCCTGATCTGCGCTGGAACAATTTTGCCAGTTTACTCCGCCCCTTCCTCTGAAGGCCGCAAGTACCTTGTCAAGTCCAACACCCCGAAGAAAGTCTATCATAAGCAAATGACGTCCATTGTTGAGCATCAACAGGCACATCAGCAAGTTGATCAGACGAATATGTTGATGGTAAGAAAGTTTCCGGAAACTTCAGCAGAATAGCAAGGAATTGTCACCGTATGGGTGGCAAGAAAGGAAATGGGGTTCCCTGAGTGACCCACTTTACTCTGCCTCACTAGTCACATCTTTTACCTGGGTCCCAATTGGGGCCAAATTGTAAAAGGAAAATTGACGAAAAACAAAAATAAAGAATTAGTCATCTTTCCCATTCTGTCATTCTCCTTGGAGGTGGTGGATTTAGTTACTTGATGCATTTCCCAAGAGGAGGAGGGTTCATGACCTAGATTCACGTGTTCTCCTGACTCCTTTTCAGAACAAAGCATCGGATATCGGTTCCCCATCAGACATTTCTGGTGGAAATGGAAATGCCAATGGATCTCCACTCTCCTTCATTTCCACATCTCTGATGCAGTTGTTTCGAATGTTGTTTGGCATCCCCAATGACATGGTCTCAAATGGTCTCACTCCAGCAACTGACAAAATGGACGTTTCTTCTTCGGTATATAACCTCCATCAACTCCCAAATCCATACTTTATGCTGGCTTTCTTTAATTAAACAAAAACATTGTAGGGTCAGGGCTTCTCTTGGGGCCAAGTGATTGGCTATGGGCTTAAATTAATTTTTGCTGCCCTGGGAGGACCCAATACCAATGCAAATAGTATTGAACATGACGGCGTTGACAAGATTGGAGTCGAAGGTGGACCATCTCCAGCACATGTACAGTCAAAGATCAATGTTCGCAATTAACGGAATTGCACTATGACGAAGCGATTTCCAATTCTATATTTCTTCCGTTCAGGGCCTGTTCAAGACGCTCTTGGGAGCATTGGTCAGCGGTGAGGAGGCTGGAGGAGCAGACAATATGGCAAAACAGACAAGCGAGGTAATTCTAAATTCCGCCTTACCAAACCCCGTTCATGAGAACTAGTATTCATAAATGGCGTTATATTTACATAGTTGATCAACCTAACAATTGCACTGATGAATGCCCTGAAGCAATCATTCAGTCAAAGGGCCCTCCGTGCTCGTTCCCTGGGAGAGAAAGACAAGTTCACTGACCTCTCCTTAGCTGCAATAGATATGGGGAAGGTACGGGAGAAGGAATCCGCGGAGTTCGGTGTGGATTGATTTTCTGGTAACCAACAATAATTGGATTTTACTTCAGGCTTATGCGAAATCCTTCAACGCGACAAGCGATACTTGTAAGGAGAAGAGGATGTGCGAGGCCGCTCGGGACTGTGTCCGGGATGTTGGACAGGGAAATGCATATGGTATCTGTCACTTGTCCGCGTAAGTGATTCTCACTTTCCATTGTTCAAAAGAATGTCAATACGTCAAAAAATTAAGGATTTAGGAGGATCGAATTCCCGTAACTTAGCCCCTTCCACCCTTCCATTCTTACGGTTCCGCCAAGCAACGTTAAAGTCAGAAGAAAGGGTTTTAAAATTCTTTGTCATCCCAGAATGAAGATGATAACGGGATCATTCTAAGAGTCAAAAAGCCAAAGGATAAATAATAATAGTTCAGAGAGTGGGATCTGTTCGCATAAACAAAGGATAAGCTATTTTCGTCAGCTAATAATACCCCGCATACCCCTTTGCAGTAGGTATATGAGTGACCTGACACAGTTAACCTCAGGAGTCCCAGATCCCACAAATGACCAAACGAGACCCACACTTGACATGATTCTAATCCTTCGTCTCCCTACATGGAATACGGATCTCAAACCCTCAACTTATCTACGCTCTCCTTAAGCAGAATCTCAGAGTCGTGAGACTGATGAAGATGATTCATGAAATTAATTCCCTACAGTAAAAAAAATATTCGGGAATCTTAAAATTTTCAAGTGGGAACCACGTAGTGGTAAAATAGTAGAAGGAAATTAGACGCGCTCTACCTTGCTCTCGATAATAATTTGAAGCAGATCGTAATCAGAGCATCATCTTGGGTTAACTCGTTTCACGTTCTCCCTTGACGGAATTAAAATAGAATGATTTTGTGGGAGAAGTGTGACATGGGAATGACGATAATTCGTTAATGCGAATTCGTAAATTCGATAATGCATTTCAAAGTCACCGAGAATTCAATGGCGTCTGCTGCGTTTTATCAGCCCACTCAACCTAAATGTTTCCTTAACTTTTAGATACATGACTGCCAACCTCATGCACTACACTCAGGGAGGAGTAAAGGACAATACAAAGCTCTACATGGCCGCAGCCCGAAAAGGAAGATCTCTCCAAGATTGTAATTTAGCATACAGTGCTTGCAATGAAATCGTTTAAGGAGGAAGCAACCAACATCTCCCACTTGGATTCTCTTCGAAACTCAGACAAATACTACTACAAGAGTACCTTCTCCGTATTTGTTAGATTAACGGAATTTTATTTATTCTATAAATTAAGTACATACATTAGAAATAGGGTACACGGTACATTTTGCCATAAATTATTTTCATTCAAAGGAATTCAAACGGAAGATTATAAAATACAAACGAACTGTTAGTTTGTCCTTTGTGATTGGATGTTAAATATAAACTAGGAAAGGAGGTAGAGAACCGACGAGATCATTATGGATGCTGACTTGATCCAATTTATCCAATTGATTTGACAGTTATTCCTTAGAGATATATTCAGAGATTATGTGAAGTTGTAACCATTTCAGCCTCTGCCTCAGCCCACATACATCCAAGTGTGGGATAAACAAATAAACGTAACAGGAGTTAATTGGTTTCTAAATTAAACTCAAATCGGATTTGATTCTTACCGAAATGATTGGCGTTCAATAAATTTTCGTGGAGTGCGTGTACAAGTAAACCCTGGACCGGTGATTTAGATTTTCCGGAGCACATTCATTATGAAAAGTAAAAGTTATAGGTTCAATGACCCAGTGGGGCTAAAATAGAAATCACGGAGAGAATGAAACCAAAGTGAAATGACCACACACAGACGACGCCGCACGCATAGGTTAATGGGGCATCGTATCCAAATTCATAATTCATGTCCACAAAGAAAAACCTCCAATTGGAATAAGAACGGAAGCTTGCGAGTGACAAATTTTTTTTATTTTTAAACGGCACGCTCCAACTGACCCAAACAGGTCTCACCCGGTATCCCTCGTTACGTTCATAACCTGCTTTGCTGTTAATTCATCGGAAATAGTGCTTGAAACGGCGTAACAGTTTGCTAATTGCATGTATGACCGCACGTGAACCAATTCCTATGGAATTTGAAGATGTGCTCAACAATCAATGACGGCATGCAAACTTTAGGGCAGGACCCTTTTCCATAATAATTGAAATCTCTATTCTGTACTGGGTGAAACATCCTAATTATGGACATGCTCGGGGGGTGGTCAACATGGACGGATTTGCATTTTATGGACGGATTCATTTGACATCACTTTAGTTACAATTTCAGCAGAGAATAGATCTGAACTTATTTACCCGGTTACCCTTATCATAAAGGCATTCACAGCAAATTGTGCTTTCCCCACAGAGCGTAAGCAAAAGCGGTGGAGAGACATGGACCTTGGATTTCAGAATTTTAGTCAAGCGTCGTCACTCCATGCTCTCAACCGATTTCAAGACATGTACATCTCCCCGCATCACTACGAACCACCCAAAATACCAACTACAACAGAAAAACCAGGTTATCTCCCCGCAACAAGCCTTCCAGATGAAGGCTTTCGTGATAGATTCTGGGCACCAAGCTGGAGTACTGGGGGTGGGGCAAGGTACGAATAATTTAGCGTTTCCGGCATTTCTAACTAAAATAAAATAAAAAATCATTTTTATGCACTTACCGTTCTGGAGTTGACTGAATGATTGATGTTGTTTTTATTGCAGTGATAATATCAACAGACAAGCCGATGGCTTCGGAGGAGGTGGAAATTCAGCTGCAATTTCTGCATTGGGACTCCTCGCCTTCCTCTTCTTTCTCAACTTGATACAGAATTCCTTGATTAATAATCGGTGGAACTTATTGGGCTTCGCAGTAAATCGTACGGTTGCGGCTGGGCGTAGTGATATGGGATCCTTGTCTTCATTCGATTCTTCATGGAAACTTCCACTTGTCGCTGATACTGGACCAATTGGAAAGAAGAGACAGAGGCGAAGTCCGCCTCTGATAGGACAGACTCCGGCCCCCATCACACTCGATCCCACTGACCAAAATACAAGGGAGTTCTCCGGGCAGTCCAGTGGTCACCATCCGTACCAAAACTTGAAGCTTATGGATCATCCTAGGCATTCGCCAAGTTTGAGGAGAGTCAAGCGACAGACGAACGCGACTCCTAGAAGAGTTAGGGCTCCACTAAAATGTGTCGTCCAGTTCTACACGTGCGCAATCGCACGTCGCCTTAATCCCAACAAACTCCGGCGTAACAACGCACAGCCAATTGGACTAATGAGGTAAAACGAAAAACCCAAATACTATAGTGGGGATCCGTTCTGGAAATAGGCACATCAAAGCACCTAACCATTGAAATAAATCACACAATTTTCCAACTATTATTTTTTCCCAACAGGAAGTTTTTCGTACTTCCAATAAAGGATCGCGCAGGAAATAATCGGGTCCTGGAACAATTGGTGCCTCGGCTTCAGCAGGGTCAACCTCCAAAATCATGCAGAGTCCTGTTCAACCAATGCAGAGACGTTACTTCCTCGCTAACATTCACGGGATAAAAAATTTAGTCCACAAATGACTCATGAAACCCCTGGAGAAAATTTACTAACTTTAAAAGTAATTAATAATTTTTCAGCTAGTAAATATGAGCAATCAATTATAAAGTCTTAAAATATACCAGTTGTTACACTCTGACTTGCACCAACTCGTTAAACTTGAATTTTAATTCTAAGTTAGGAAAGTGTGTACAGAACGAAATAAAAACTAATATAAATTACTTTAAATTTTCAAATCCTGCTTGATCCGTGTCCAATGATGAAAAGTGCACGAAATCTTTCAGTCAGTTGAAGAAAATCTTCAATCCTTCCATTTTGCTTTCTTGAATTCCAATAATTTTGAAAATTCCAGTTGAGTACTTTTGTGAATTTTGATTCCAATTAGATGTACTTGGTTTTTGTGAGTGCGGAGCTGGCAAAACTTGGATCCGTAATTTGAGTCCAATCAGTATGACCAACAACAAAACCAATCTCACGCGCCCGTTCTTGCTCACGCCGTGCTTCAATATCTGCCCAACGAACCTAAGGGAAACAAAAAGAAACAAATACTTGTCAATCCGACAATAATTGTGAAAATTATTGTGTAAAATAAATTAAAGACAAACGTACCCGTTTCTTCCCCGGCTCAGCCTCCCGTCGGTACGAGTAATCTTCAGGGACGTGAGTTTGAAGCCACTGTTCCATACTCTGCGGAGCTTGATCCTCATCGTCCGAATCCGCATTTCTCCGCTTGCGCCCAAGTCCGTCCAGTTTATCTTAACAGAGAAATTAGAAAAAAAAACATGTTCCTCTTCCTCACGCCCACTCCACTAAATAATTCAATTTAAAAAACGAAAAGGCTCACTCAAATTGTCCTCTGAAGTTTCCCACTTGCTTGTTGCCCAAGGTTCATCCTCCTGTCAATCAAAATGCATCGGATAAAATAAGAAAGTAAGGACCACGGATAATAATTTATTCCTTTTCGAGTGGAAACTCTATTTCTTGACTCCTAACTAGTCATTTTACAACCATAACCTCATTATCAGTCTCATCACAAGTAGAGATGTCAACCGTATTCAAAGTCAATGTGGTTAGATCCAATCCTTGAGCCTCAGTCTTCTTCAGAATCCCCCGCTTCGCCTCTTTGGGCAACAATGATTCTCGGTCAGTGTCGTCATTGCAGTTTTCTTGCTGGACTGGTCTTGAATCTCCTGCTTCAAACTCTTGACCTTCCGAGTGGGGTGATGACATTTTAGTAGAAACTCACTTCAATGCTTATTAGCGTCTAATCTCAGATTTCACAGTGTACTGATCTTGTTTCACAACAAAAAAAAATGGGAGAGAAAAGAGACGACATACAGGGAGTCGATGATGTGTAGCGAAAAATCTCCGCTTCTATTCTTCTTTCTCTGCTTCTTGCAATTGCAAGATAATCAACTTAAGTTTTGTTTCCAAATAGGATTCCCATGCCAACCCATATCAAATAAATTTTCTTTAACTCATAGTTAAACCCCGAAGAACGTG
>Ga0194135_10002002_pt1 | contig 12331 bp, 11 predicted proteins | sample LitLau_LLRF_2013_FD_134024 | JGI IMG/M metagenome (GOLD analysis project Ga0194135, IMG submission 134024) | Freshwater sediment microbial communities in response to fracking from North America - Little Laurel Run_MetaG_LLRF_2013 (version 2) | ecosystem: Environmental > Aquatic > Freshwater >... | reverse complement strand
TGGGCCATTTCAATTGAGATTTGGAATTCCGATAGAAATTCCACCAAGTCCGCTTCGGAGAGGAGGGTGGACCCGTCCCAGGCCAACGACGCCGTTGCCACGAATTTCGAGTCTCACCACTTCCACCCTCCCCCGCACCTCGAACGATTTTGGCCTTGAACTCACGCACAATCAATTTGTCCTCCGTCATGTCAGCCGGGAATTGGTAAAGATTCAGGGGCTGATTTCTCAAAACCTACAAAGAGGAATGAATTATGGGGAACCTTGAAATCTCTTTCACCATCAACAGTATGAACTTTTGGGGGTCACGAGGTCAAGTTTAGAGTTTGGGGTCAGGAAGGGACTGACCTCTCGCGTGCATTCCTCTAGGAGGAGTAAGAGTCTTTGCGGAATGTGGAAGACTTTCCGTTGACAATGAAGCTCCAACAAGCCAGCAACCGGCCTCTCTGGCAGTTGATGATGAGCCATCTTTCCCAATTCACTTTTCTACAATACTACACCACTTACAGTTGGACTTTTTTCTGTCAATTCCGATTTGGCCAAAGGAAGAACGTAGAGAAGTTGGGAATGGAAAGCCAAGAATTTATTATTCAATTCCACTTTTTCTGTGCGTCATTGGACATTCCAATGTTTTTTTAAATAACAATTTTTAAGAAATTCTTACAGTGTAACCATGGTGACGTAATTTGGAATTTGGGGTTTATTCATTGGTATGGATTTGGAACTAATCAGCCGCAGCGGTGGACGGGCGGACGGCGGAGTGGATGGTCCCCAGTTGTAGCAAACTGGGGCCAAAGGATTGGAGATTGAACTGAGCAACCCACATTAAGTTCATCCCCAGAAACCAGTAACGCCTTTCAGGATTCGAATTCTCAACAGGTGACCAATAATACCCTTACCCAAGAGTGACGCCTGAGCTGGAGCTCATACTTCCCACTCCAAACATTCCCTACAAGAAAGAGAAAATATACAAAACGTAAATAAGCAGAATCTCTCAACGGTTCAAAGGTCGTTATACGCACAAAGTAAAGAAATTTTAGGCGAATTTTTTTTAATAATTTTTTTTTAAATTTTCGATTGTTTTTTTTTTGGTTAAATTTTTTTTTTTCAAATTTGGGAGTCTCACGATTTTGTATCTAGGTTCAGTTTAAGGTTGTTTAAAACGAGGTGTACCTGCCGTGCACCTGACCAAGGGCGGACCGACTTGTTGTGGACCCTGTACATTTAATATATAAGTCACTGTTATGATGTTTATGGTTGTTGGCTTATCGTAACGCAACTAGGTCATCCTGTTCATAAAAAACTGAGAGAGGAAATCCTTTTTCGAATTAGGTCATTCCTTGCTCGAGATGGAAATTGTTCCATGCACTGCACCGTCTCGTCACAAAAGTTGATGTGAAAATTGGAGCAAGGGCCTAAATGTTTTGTAGGACCTGTGGACTCATAATACAAGTTCAAGTTCAAATCAGATTTATTTATACTGAGTCTCCGAATTCAAATGCTAATCAAAGACAGCTTCTTATCCCCCATCCGTATCCCAGTCTAAACTAACAGAAAAAGTATATAGAGGGGGGAATTAAACAAAATTACTCAAACGAAGTTTAACTAGGTCGAGATGTACATATTTTTTAAATTGGGAACTTGTCAGGTCATTCAAAATCCATTCTTTTGGGCAGAGTGTTCGGAATACCGGAAGTTGTTTATTCGAGCAAGTAGGTTAGGCAACCTAACCTGCGATTGAAGAATTAGCATTCATTAGATTAGACGGTTTTTTCTTGTAAAAGTGGTAGATTTCACGCGTGCAAGATCGGCTCAAATTCAGATACTCATATCATAAATCCTGCATCATTCAGATAAGAATAAATCGTCTATCTTGGGTGGGACGATTTTGTTTATCAGAATATTTCAATATCTCATGACTGTGTCGTCTCAATTTGAGTTTTCTCATAAGCGACGCAATGGAGAAAAGAGAAAATCCATTGACGGAACAGATAGGAAAATCCTATCAAACTCATGCAAAGACCCAAGCATGGAAACTTACAAAAAAGAGAAAAATGACTCACGAGATAATGAATCCCCAATTAGTGATGACAAGAAACCGTGATTTCAGGATTATTTCTTCCCTAGCGTTGTGATCCGGTTGATAATTGCTGAAATGGAGGACGCACAACCATCAAGCCGCTGGCTCAGAATTACATTTGTAGTAACCCTAATTATCGGAACAATAGCTGGAAACCTCCTTGTGATAATTTCCATTCTGAAGGTGAAAGTTCTCCGGCGTCCTCATAACCACTTGATTCTTTCGCTAGCCGTTGCAGACCTTCTTGTCGGATGTTTAGTTTTGCCTCTTAGACTTGTGGTTGCAGAGAATTCTCATTCCTTATATCCTGGACACTTTATATGCTATGCTTGGATTTCGGGTAAAAAACAAGTTATCATCCAATCTTTATTTTGATTTTTTAAACCATTTACCGCTTGTGTTACAGCCTATCACGTATGTTGCAGTGCATCAGTATTCAGTTTTACTGGAGTTGCTCTGGATCGATACTTGGCAGTTGTGCATCCCTTGTACTACAGAACGAATGTTACCCGGAAAAAAATCAGTTCGCTAATTCTTATATTTTGGATTTCATCATTCCTGGCAACAGCCGGGGATTGGTTACTCCACCCTGTCCCTTCGAACCTTCAAGAACTGTCTGTCCAAACTGGCCTCTATTTGGCTTGCACCAGCCCTCAACAACCGTGGTAGGCATTTATTATTTTGAACATTCATGCATACATTTCCGCGCGGATTCCCGCAAAAAGGATTTCCCTGCACGTATCCCATCCAGGCACAGTGATAGTGCTGATTACACCAGTTTGAGCCGTATCCACGCACCCTATCCGTGCTATTAATTGTAAATTCATTATTCCGGGATATCAAGAAACGTACACCTTTGTTAAAAACGCGCAATCGCAGAGAACTGAAATTTTTCATAGTTCAAGATATTTTCATCAACTTGGTGTAAGGCGAATGCGACCGCGAAGCCTCGCGTCGTTGAGGAGATACGTAGGGCGGTAATCCTTACTGCAGAGCCTGTTGTATGCGTAGGTTTCCTGCTGTTAACGTCTTTGGAGGCTTTTTCCTGCCGCTGTGTCTCACTCTCTTGATGTACGGGAAAATTTGTTGCGTTCTACGAGATGTACAAACTAGAAACGTAACGCGGAAGCCGGTACCTACAAGTACACCAGGAATTACAACTGCCTCTTTACCCGCTGCTAATGATGACACGCATCGAACACAGCCTTGTTCTGGTAAAAAAAAAGTTCTGCAGTATTTCTGCGACTCGTATCAACGGTTAGCAGTCGTCATTTATTTATAAATTGATGCTTTGATTTTCAGAGAAGATATGCGAGACCCTTCAAGAGAAAAAGGGGATCATCATGATGGCAACTGTGATTGGGGTTTTCGTTTTTTGTTGGGTTCCAAGCGGCTTGACGTGGCTCACCAATGCTATCGCCACCTCTATAGGTAATAATAACGTAACGCTCAAAATAAGTAATTTGATAAATCCCGTTAATTTTATGAGCCTGTATCATTCCCTTCACCGTACAGGAAAGCCATTGACCATACCAATGTGGATCCATGATACAATCTTTACCATGTCATACTTCAATTCCTGCTTAAATCCGTTAATTTACGCAATGTTTAGCAGAGACTTTCGCTTCGCATTTATGGAAATCATTCGTCTCCGGGGATTTACCGTCAACGCAAAAATTAAGACTCGGGTCTACTCACAGCAAATGGGGACAAGCGCCGCAGATGTCTAAGACTTGAAGATTCAGTTCGAAATATTAACAAAGAAATGTGATGCCGAAGCATTTAATTAAACGAAAAAAATTTCTATATTTTTTTTGCTTTGTCAAAACGATGATAAATATAATTTCAAAAAAATTTATATGCTTAACCTAACAAGTAAGGATCCCTTTTCAGGGATTTTATAGTTAATAGGAGTTTAGGTTAGGATATGAACTAGATGTGGGGCGTAGTCAGGTATTTCTATATTATATAAACTAAAATTAAAAGTCAATGATTGGAATACGTTAGTGGTAACTGCGTTTTATTGATTTTTCTGTCGTTGCTCTCGATCGGACAGTTTGGGACTCATTATGGCTAAGTGAATGAGCGGAAATGATGCTTATGAGAATGAAAAATCTTATCTTGGGTGGGGGAGGCGTGCTCCTATCAACGGAGCCTAATAACAGTTTCTGGTTACAGAAATTGCCAATCTATCAATTTTTCATGGCGAGCGTCAACTGCGGATCCTAGTAGAATTCTTCCATGCCTCATGGTTTCATTTGAAAAGGACAGAGCTGACGCTTTAGTTTTTTTTTGTAAAGTCGTACTTGGTGAAACATCCTGTCGCCTCGGAATTATTTTGATTTTTTCTCCTGGAATATTTTCACCACTACACTGCCCGCACTTTTTTATATATAGAATTCACTAATCGGCCGAATACGAAATGAATAGTTACTAAGTGAAAAAGAAAACGAGAGAGGTAGCATAAAATTATTTTACGTTAAAGGATTGCGCTAGATCCTTTTTAATTCTTGTAACATTAATTGGGAACATGTTCGGAATACTTTCAATTGTTCTGGTAAAAACCGCCTAAAGAAATTATTTCATTCTCTTACTTGCTCGTTCTTTAGAATAAAAATTTTAGAAGATTTCCCCATTCAACCCGTAAATTCAAGATCCTTTGTTACAGATATTTAGAGGGTTACCTCAGATCTTTGATCACAAGGAAACGGGAAGTTTCCAAAGCCCAATGTTGATTGCAAGGTTGATTTGCTAATTATTGCTTAAGGGGAAAAAATCGAAAATACACTCTTAATGGCTGCATCGGCACAGGAAATTTACAAGCGTTTTTTTTTAAATAAAATAAAAGCTTTGAGAATAGTTGAATAGCACGAAGGTACGATTTACATAGCGTCAAAAACATTATTCATTTACTTAGGATTAGAAGTAGGAAATTTTGTGTTGGTAGAAAGCCGAGGCTTCTACTACTCAGAACACTAATAATGAATTACTTTTTAATTCCAAAGTTTAGGATTGAAATGTTAATGAATAAATTTTGGCTTGTATAGTAAGACGAAGTCCAGAAATAATTGCAATTCAAAATCAAGTTTAACCTTCTAATAGGTTATGTTTACGAGACTAGGTTAGGTAAAATTTGAAACCACAAAAATCAACTGAAAACTTTCCTTCAATTTACTTATTTGACTTTCCCTGACGAATATTGGGAGCGTATCTGAAAGCCTGTTCTGCATTGAGAAGTAAAACCAGAGTCCCTTGATTATTAGGTCCCCATGAATAGATTGTGGTAAAAGTAAACTAGACGTAAGTGAAAGTGTGGCCCTCATGATCCATTCTCGACCTTAAGGAAATTCGACTTTTGTAAATTTGGGTCTTAATTTGATTCAGTATAACTATAACTCTGACTCCCCTTCTAAGTATTTAGGTCCACACGCAGAGAGAGGATCGAGTGGATTGAGAGCGTGAAATAATTGAGTGACCGCTGATGACGGGAGCGTAGCCTTCCACTTCCGTCATGGTCGTGAGAACTCGCTCACCTCGCTCGGATGTTCTTACAAAAGTAGGCACGTACTCCTCCGATCCTTCCGGTTTGGCAGACACTCTGGCCAAGATTTGCTGGACCGTGTACATGTACTTGGTGTCGACGAAGACCCACGTTTCCGTGCTTGGTGGTGGGGCAGTTGGTGTCTCGACGCCTCTTGTGCTTCCATTCCCACCTCTCCCTTTCCCACGTAGTCGGCCTGCGCCTAAGGGTGTTTGGGCTGGCTGATTTGAATTTACTGGCGTGACCGCACTTGTCATAATGCATGTATAGTATACAAAAGTAGCTGCGCTGTAAACGGGTCCGATTCAAACTAAGCAACCGGGGATTATGACGGTTCGCTAACATTCCACATTCCTTGTTCGTGATCCGGATGAAAACCTTGAGAAAAATTAAAATAAAAGAAGCAACCACGCCTCAGGAAATTCTGGGGGTGCAGGAAGAATAGCGTTTTGATTAACCTCGCCGCAAACAAGATCCTAATTCTGACTAAGATCCAGGAATAGGAAAAAGGTTTCCGAGGTCAACTGAACTGCACCTGCAGCCATTCTGCTGTTCCCACGTTCCAGTTTCAAATGTGGAAAGGTGTACAACAACTCAATATGGATGATGGCCGGTGGAGATTCCTAAACTTTTGTTATAAACGACATGCACGTTATAATGAGAATGACAGACTGAGATGGTGCGGTCTCTCACTAATAAGTATATTAATAATATGTTATGTAGTTCATCCTTTTTACCCGTTCCTCCTCCAACATCCGACCTGTGGACCTCGTAAAATGCGTCTTGGTCTGGAATGGGAATAATTTATTGCCCCTCACCAATGATTGACCATACCTCACCAAATTGAATGAAAGGGCCTCACGCTGACGAGCCCTCACCAATTGCTTTTTTTTAACCTCACCAATGTCTGACGCTGACTCACCAATGGCTTACTGTCCCTCACCATCATCAATCATCACACCAAAATCACTTTCTGCATTAAAAAGGATAAACTTTATTCACAACATAAGCTCTCTACGTGTACTCAACGAAAAAAAAACCAATCAAATTCCCAATTATCCAATCATGTCCGTCATAATAACTGTAATATTTACAAAATAAGACTTAAGCTACAATCAGCGCCTTTTTAGTCTTGCGTGGTCTTCCTTTCTTTCGCTTTCTCCCAATCAATTCCGTTTTTGCAGTATCAGGAATACGGTACAATTCATTTACCGTAGCAATTCCAACTACGTGCTTACAAATATACTCCTGAAACTTTGCACAAGTGCATGTGGAATTCTGCCAGTTGTCTTTGTCTAATTTAACAACATTCATTCGTTTTTTTTCCAAAATTCAAACGTTTCAAATTTTAAGCGATTTTGTTAGAATTTTATGATGTCATTCTCTTTCAATTGCGTTTGACTCCCAGATGGAATAAAGTTGAGCACTTCTTTGTCGTTGATCGCTTTTGTCAGTATCGTCTCTCCTCTCCCACGGGCAAAATTATAGGCTTCTGATAGCAGGGGAACGTATAGAGTAGGGGTCCGTATTAGGGCACCCGAAAAAAGGTTGAAATTGTCGAAAAAAAGGGCTGAAACCTGCGAGATTGAAAGTTGCGAAACAGGGATAATGTGAGACCGACAAAAAGTTGAAACCGCCGAAAATATTGAATTTTGCGAATTCCAAAAAGAAGACAGTAAGTTTTACAATTAATCCAAGTAATAACGTTTAGTTCACATAGGTTGGATATAATGATGTCCAAATTCGGAGTAATGTCCAAATTCGGAATAATGCGAAGCAGCAACAGAATTTTCTAAACCCAAGTTCACTCATGGATGTACTACGCTTATAAAGTAGATCCTATTGAGTGGAGCGCAACCTTTCATTTAATTAAATTGTGTACTATTTAAAAGCGCTATTAGTTTTGAAATCAATAAGAATTTTCAAAAAAACGTTCAAACATAAGTCGCCCATGAAAAACTTTGAGGTGACAACCACTTATCGTGAACTTTATACAAACGTTCTTGAGAATGTAATTTTATTCCCATTGAGACTATTGTAAAAATTTTCTCTGGTGAGGCCACAACCAAGTCCATTCCTTACACTCCACCCTCAAATTCTATGGTGTAAGAGTATTTTTTCCTGATTTTAGGTCAGTTATGTACTGACTTGGAGAGACACGTTAAATAAATCGATTTGAACTTGAAATTGAAATTGAAAAAAGTTTGTTAAATGTCTAGTCAATGTGACCACCAAGGACATTTAAATGAGCTAAAATTAGTGTTAAGAGTATGCATCGTTAAAACATACCCTCTAGCGGTAAAAGCTCCGAAAGGTAAACGGTGCTCATATTTATAGATTAAATGAAATCAAAAATTGGTTTCATCTTTTTTTTCTCTGATTGTGCAAATAAAAACAGTTTCGCAGGCTTTTAATCACTTTTTCGTTGTAGACTCATCGATTTTTCGCTTCATTTTACCTTGAGCGTTTACTTTTTTACGGTCCGAGAGGTTCCAGCTAGTGGAATTCCAATTCCCGTGGACGAGCCTCCGCTTGACGTTGAGGATCCGCTGGACTTTTTTTGTTCGGCTGTAGTATTCCCAGTGTCTGTAAAAGGAATGAATTAACCATTATAACGTTAGACATAACCCATGAGACTTGAAGCCTTCTAATTGGTTGGATTATGCAAAGGATTAACTTACTATCGAGTAAGTCCTGAAGTATAACCCGAATAGTCCCAAGTAATAGTGTATAGGAAGCGAGCCACGTACTTTGGACTGATGAGACATGGGCCACAACCTGTTACTCCTTGAAGAACATAAATTAGGTTTCCAACGTCAAAAATCCGCGTCTTCTTCTTATGTTAGTGTAGTTTAAGATGTTCAAGGATACAAGATTTAATTTCCATTAATTAGACACATTATTATTCAATTCAATTAGCACCAACTGGAGGATTTTCCAAGTGACGTGAGATACTGTCGAAATCCATCAAGCAACTGCTGCCCATTTTGAAAATTTTCCACTTTATTCTTCAGTTAATTGTGTTCTTTTTACTGATTAGTGCAGATAAAAGGATTACTACCCAAGAAATTTAAATTGGCAGAGCGAGACTATAAATACGACATGGGATATACTAACTCCACATCACTTATACTTTTCCATTCTGAGCAGTCCCGGCGACTACACTTTTGTGCAAGATGAAATTAGTCCTCGCATTCGCGCTGTTGGCCGTTGTTGGAGGCGTCACTGCAGGTAATATTTTCCATTTCAAAAAACATTAGGTCTACTTATACCAAAGAACATTTCTTTAAGTTTTTTTTTACAATAATCCATCAGCCCCTACAGATGAGGCGCCAGAGAATGGACTATTTTCAAAGCTCCGGGAGGTCGTCGTCCAAACGCTTGACGACATTACAAAAGCAGCCAATGCCGACAAGCCAGAAATTGGGCATAAGATCCAAAATACCATTCAGGCAGAAACGCAAAAGTTGAAGGAGAAGGTTCAACAAGCCAAGATGGACGGCGTCCCGATGACAAAAGAAAGAAGAGAGCAGATTTTCAGTACCATTCTTCAAGAATTTGATCAAGTCAAAGCTGCATTGAATGAGGATTTGCAAAAGTTAAAACCGGAAACTCAGGAAAAGATCAAAGGGATTTACGCTGGCGGAATGACCAAAGCCAAGGGTATTGTTGAGGAAATAAAAGCTCAATCACCAGAAACCAGTATTTAAAACCATACGGCTTATTGCATTGGCCAAACAGACAATAAACACATTATAACTTCGCGCAGAAAATTAAAGCTTTCTCCGCCAAGTGAATTTGGGATTCAAATATTCTACTGATATTCGACTACTTGGGCTGAGTAGTCGTCACCGTCTCTCTTAGAGAGCCTAATTTAATTGATAAAAATATGGTGTTTCCATGTTTTTGGGATTAGATGAATTGTGTAGAACTTTATTGAAAATGTTGTGGACGTTTCCTGAATGACAAAATACCAGGGGGGAAAATCAAAATTAGATTGCTTTGTTCCATGAAGACTTTACGGGTTTCCGAGAAATATCGAGCACTTCCGTCACAATGGAAGACAATGAAACTAAAGACGTGATGGATCTATTGTTGGCAATGTGGTAGGGATGTCAAATTAAATTGATGTTCACTTTACTTAATAATTCATAATTCAGTCTCATTCATTCAGCTTCTCCATCACTTTTCAAAAAAAAAATATCATTATCGATGCATTTTTACCTTTTTAAGTTCTATTCTAATAATGAAAGTATAATTTACTCTAATTAACCCGATATTCACAAACGATGAGACACTTGATTCATTTTTTTAAATAATTTAAAAACTAGGAAAAAATGCAAAGGATGCTCTCTTTTCATGTTTGCGTATTTCTTACGCCTCAAAAAATGACTGCCGGTATCTAGAAATACGGGTGTGCGCTCTTGCTTTGACCTTCGAGCCAGTTCTCCAATGCCAGTTGCCAATGCCAATGCCAGTCGATGCCAGTTCTCGATGATTTTCCCATTTTCCAGGCGGATGCCGTCCATGACGTTCAAGAATTAGCCTGGGCTGCCAGGATCAGGGAGTTACATCCAAACGAGGTCATACCTTCAGCCGAAACCCGTTGTATATTAAAAACACTGTTTTCATCGGTAAACAACGAGGTAAATTCCCCCTGATGCCTGCCCATCCATCTCCAGACATTGGATTATGCTCGATGCAGTTGGAGTCAAAGTATTTCTCTATAGCTTCTGCATTCGACTCACAGAAAACTTCCTGCAATGCCCACAAAGTCATGCTAAAATCCGTGTGTACCCCAAAACGCCTCAAATTTTCATCCACCCCAGTTTCTATAATATTAAAAGTATACCCGATATGCCTTGCGGACTAAAGCCTTATTCCTTGCCTCCACAACCCTCTAAGGATTGGCCAATATTTCCAAAACTACAAACATGACAAAAAAAATTGGGCGTTATTCTTGTAAATATCAAATTATCAAGGAATAATCAAATTAAAATTTAAAAAAAAAAATTTAATAAGAGAGAAATTAATTCAAGTCCTCACGGTGGATTTAAAAACACCATTTGCAGTGAGATACCGAGGACAATGACGAAACAAAATTCACATCAGTCTATTAATTCCCTTGAAAAGAAAAGAACCGCTCATAAAAAGGTTACTTGTTTTTTTACCGTCTACAGAGCTAAGGCAGCATCACATCACCACCAATTTGGAAAGGCCTTGATATTTAATTGACAAAAAAACAATAGATGTTCTTTGGATATGATCCAACACTCCATTTCCCAACTGGAATATCAAACCTGCCGATCCGGGACAAATTTTAATAGTCTTTTACCCTCCTATCAAGTAAAATTTGTAAGCGCTGAGGATGTCTAGCGTAGCATCATGGATTGACAAAAGTGAACCAGGAAGGGGAGATTTAGAATACAAAATAGTTTTCATAAGTAAATGCTGGGAAATTAAAGAGAGAAAATATTTTAAGATCAAATCTGCTTATATACTTTTTTCTATTCATGGCGTCAGTTTAAATCCATATATTTCCTATCTGGAAACTGACACTTTTGAAGTAGAAAATGCTCTGATATAATTTATAATTCAATCTCATGCTATTCGTAGACCCAAATATAGTCCAATTCTCAATTCGTCCATGACACAACAAAAGATTTCCCAAGGATTTGCTTTGAAAATCACTTTCCATCTCCGGGTTCATGCTGCACGGCTGGATTTATCAGAGGTGGCATATTTGCGTGTGAGGGTTTCCCTCTTTCTTCCTGTTTTTATTTCAAATCCCCGCTCATCATTCTCAGACATTGGGGAAAGACGTAAAGAAACGTTAGCAAGGGTAATAGTTCATGGGCGTGATTCTGGAAAACTCTAAATGGTCATTTCATAAAACCAGTTTGAGCGTGCAGTCAGATTTGATGATATCCGAAAAGATTTTGTAAAGTCAAAAGTGAGATATATGAATTATCCCATTGCATTCATCACATTGTTGGTTTGTGAATTACTTTTTCTAAAATGTTGCATGAAATTGTGATGATAAGCAAAATTCAACAAAGACTCAAAGAAATCATTTTTCCAAGGAAGGACCGTGGCATGTCGTTACAAAGCCAACAATTTACAAGATTGGCTTTCAGTCTTCTGACAAGATAGGCGGAGAAGGGGATTCGTCCAACCAAACCCGATTCTTCAAACTGTTAAAATGGCCACGTATAACTTTAAAGACAAAGCTGTGCTGGGCAGGAATGGGCCTGGACATGATTATTCGATTCGCTCAGTTCGGTGCCAAGGTAATTGTGCAGGGAAGAGATGAGCGGAAGATGGGACTGGCTACCGAAAAGTGCATTGCAGCTTCCCCGTGCGGCCACCAGCCACTCCTGGTCAAAGGGGATGTCAGTCGGGATGCGGACTGTCGACAAATCGTGAAGAACGTGATTGAGCACTACGGGCGCTTGGATGTTCTTGTGAACAATGCTGGAGTCATTGGAATGAGTCCAATTGATGACCCCGCCATGATGAGCAAGTTTGACTCCCAAATGGCAATTAACGTTCGAGCCCCTGTCCTCCTTTGCTCTCCCTGCGCTCCTACTTTGGATGCTCAAATTCTACCCTGGAATACAATCGGATTCGATGATCGAGAGTTTTACAGTTGGGCGGGTGAGGAGGGATTCAGTGCTGGAAGACATACTTTTGGAGTTCGTTCCAAAACC
>Ga0194135_10002000_pt1 | contig 12335 bp, 14 predicted proteins | sample LitLau_LLRF_2013_FD_134024 | JGI IMG/M metagenome (GOLD analysis project Ga0194135, IMG submission 134024) | Freshwater sediment microbial communities in response to fracking from North America - Little Laurel Run_MetaG_LLRF_2013 (version 2) | ecosystem: Environmental > Aquatic > Freshwater >... | reverse complement strand
TGTTTGAAAGAGGGTAAGTGCACAGGTATAAGTAGTCGGATTTGAGCCGAAATTACTACGCTTACAACAATGTAACCGTCATGCAGCACGCAAATTCGATCACATCCAAGCACGGACTCAATTCTATGTGCAATTGTGATCACGGTACAAGAGGCACACTTTTCTCGTACTTCTCGTTGAATTATTTCGTCAGTCCTACGATATAAAAATAACAAAATATAACTTTCGAATAAATATTAACTCAATTCATCGGTCCTTACGTGAAGTCTACGCTGGCCGTCGCTTCGTCCAGAATCAGAATGGAATTTTTGGCTAAAAGTGCCCTTGCGAGAGAAATAAGTTGGCCTTCTCCTTGAGAGAAATTGGATCCTCCATAAGAGATTTCCTGGAAAATCCCGTGTGGGGACTCCCGAATTTTGTGACCCAACTGCACAGACTGAATAACACTACAAAGATCCTCATCCGTATGTTTGCTGAAAGGATCCAAATTCCTGCGCAGCGTTCCGCCAAGAAATCCTGGTATTTGTGAAATGATGGATATTTTCGACCTAAGCTCGTGCAGACCGAGTCTTTGAATGTCCGTTCCACCAATTAGGATCCTTCCTTTAGTAGGTTCCAGAAGGCGGAGAAAGGCTGAGACCAGAGAAGACTTTCCGGATCCACTCCTTCCAACAATGCCCACTTTCTCTCCATTTTTAATTGTGCAGTTGATATCGTGAAGAATGGGAATATTATTTCCATAACAGACTTCCAATTGCTCAACCGTAATTGATCCGTCTCTTGGTTCCCAGTCTGAAGCTATTTGTACCAATTTTCATGTACTTTACATTTAATCAATTTTTAAACAAAAATAAAATACACATACCATTTGGATCCTCCTTCTCAAGAGAAGCCTCCGACTTTAAAGATGAATATTCTTCAAGTCTTTCCACGGCTATGAGATTATTCTCAAGATGTGTCGCTCGTTCCATTCCGAAAACAAGGAATTGTGCCAACGTGAATACAAGTGTGAGTGAAAGTCCTGCAGCAGCTTGATCTACAAAAGGGAGGTAAGAGATTCGGGGTGCATCTTGAGGAAACAATGTCAAAGTAGTTGAAACTTACCGGGAACAAGAAAGAGGAGTGCAAGGATCACGCTTATTTGATAGAATACTGCCAGGATACTCAGCGATTGGAAAAACCAGGCAAAAGTCTCAACGAAAGTTAGATACGGTAAAGAACGCGTGTCCGCAAGGTCTTCAAATCGTTTCCTGAACATGTCTTCTTGACGATAAACTCTAATTTCTTCAATTCCGTCTAAGGTCGTGCTTATCAAAGAGAAGATGGGACTTCGAGCTAATATACAAAAAATATAATAAAACAAATTTAACAAGATTTACAAGAAAAATAAAGAGATTGCAATAGGACATAATAATAACGTTCTCGTCTCACCTACGGCCTCAAGCCTTTGTATGTCGCTGGATGAATGGAGATACAGTTTCCGCAGCTTGGCTAGGATGTAGGATCCAACGATAAAAGGAATAACCAAAACAGGATTCAAAATTGATATGTTCACAAAGATTCCCACGATTTGGAGTGCGTACTAGTTGAAGCAAAAAAAATTAATTCGGAAACGCTACGGAAAGAGAAAAAAAGGATGACGGCGGAAGAAACAAATTTCTTACATTGATTACAGATGAGATTGTGTTGGGCAAAGTGTCGTCCACCAGAATTAAATCCTTCGAGAAGCGATTCATGATTCTGCCGGTAGGATTCGTTTCGAAAAAGTCCAATTTTGAGCGTATGAGACCACGCACTGCAAATTTGTGCAAATGTCGACTGGCACATATGCAGACATAAAAGAAGAGCAAGTTTCCCACTAGTCCTAACAGGAAATCCAGTCCAAGGAGACTAGCATAGAAGGCGAGGTAGAATTGAGTCCACCAGACTTCATTATTGTCCACGGCTCTTGAGAGGAAACTAAGCATCATGTCAAGTCCAGAGTGGCAGGCTTGCGTTCCTAACAATAGAATCACCACAGTGATAATCGTAAGCGGTGAATTCCCAGCCCACAAGAACTGGAATCCGATTTTAAGGCCAACTAGTCCCTTCTGTCGGCCTTCTTTGTGACTTGGTGGAATTAAAGGCGACGATTCTGAAGATTTTGATCTTTCCTGTCGCGTTTCTTCATTAAAACTGCGGGTTAACTTTCGGCTCTTTTCTTCAACTCCTCCACTGCTGTAAAAGGAACAAAAATCAGGAATTAGGGCACACATCCAGGAAGCTGCGCAACCTTGGCCGTAAGAAAAAACCAGCGGACATTTGTGAGCACGAGCTTATTTGTCCCAGTTTGTAATCGATTAAATTGGTCTCGTTTTCCTAAAGAAAACCTTTCTTTTTTTGCTTTATCCCAGAGGAGTTCACCCAGGTCAATTAAATTCTAAGGGATTCCAATGCATTTTGCCATAGTGGAATTGGTATACTCGCCTAGCATGACCTCCACTGCTGAACGCTGTTTCTGAAAAAGTTATTTTGCTTGCGGCAGGAGACAGCAGACTTGTGCGTTATTTTCTTCTAGCTAAGCTAGCTACCTACCTCCTAAAACTGTTATGGAGAAAAATTACTTACCACTGTTCCTTGGTGACAGGGGCATGCTTAGAAAGTTTTGTCTTGAGCTGCTGCTGCTGCTGGTCTTTCTCTTTCTGCAACTTCTCTACCAATGTTCTAAAAAATTGTGGATTCCTTGCCTCGACATCTCGTCTACGTCCCGCATCAACTGCTTTCCCGTCTTCCAGGCAAATGACTGAGTCCTCATCACCAACATATTGAATTTGATGAGTGACGAGGAGGACACATTTTCCCTTCAGCAATCCGTGGAATACGTTTCTGAATATAAGTCGGCCCACTTCTGCATCCACGGCAGACAGAACATCGTCAAAGAGATAGACATCCGATTGTGAGTAGAGGGCTCTGTATAAGCAAAAGTTCAAAATCACTTGGCTAAAATTCCAATCCGAATGAGCCTGGAACGTGCGGTTTACCTGGCTAATGAAATTCTTGCCTTTTGTCCCCCGGACAGTGTAATTCCTCTATCTCCAATTAGTGTACTATCCCCGTAAGAGAATAGTGACAGGTCGTGCGTGAGGCAACAGGCATCTAGGACACTCGTGTACCAATCCTCTACAAAGGGTTTCCCAAATAGGATGTTCTCCTTCACGCTCCCGGTAAACACCCATGGATTCTGGGCTGCATAGCTAATGCTCCCCTCAACAGTAACTCGGCCAGTTACAGTGTCGAGGCTACCAAGGATGCCCGAGATTAAGGCCGTCTTGAAACGATAAAAAAAAATACGAAGTTTTGAAATTCGGATAATTTACTTGGTCGTTTTGGAGACTACCTTGCCTGATCCCACGCTCCCGATAATGAAAAGTGGGTGATTTGAATCCGCTTGAACATTAATGTTCGCAATGGCCGTTTTTCCAGTGGAAGTCCAACTTCCGGAATAGTCTTCAACCAGTACTCTACCTTCTCCTTTTCTGTCAACTGCATCCGCAAGTTGATGATGATAAGGATTTGGTTTATTTTCGGGCTCAAGAAGAAATTTCTAAAAACAAAACAAAATTGCAAGGAATGTGGTTTTAGGGTTAACGTATTTTCTGCCGAATTGAACTTAATTTTCAGAAATTACATCATTTGTGTATGTAAATATTTTACCTCAATTCTGCGCGTAGCTACAATGATGCCGGACAAAATGTACACGGAAGAAGGATACAGTAGTGTGATAATTTCAGCTGCTGTATTGTACAGTGAAATTGTTACAAATAGTTTTTCCGAATTCACGTAATTCCCAGTAAGTATATAGGAAGCGAGGAAAATTAGGATGATGGTTCTGTTCGACATCCATGAAAATGAAACGTAAATTCCCAGCGACCGTAATCTTTTTGCAACTAGTCTAAGTTCAGCTCTGTTTAAAAAAAAAAGAAGGAAGATTCCAGCCCAGTTAGTTGTGCAGTGTGGCTTTAGTGAGCCATGGAATATGTTTTCTAATGGATTTACTCTCTGGCCTCGTCCAAGTCCGCTTCAAATAGAAGCTCCCAAGTGTAAGTCTTGATGAATCTAATCCCAGTGATTATTTCATCTGTTATACTTTGCCGGACGCCACTTGCTTGCACTCCTTCGTCCATTAGACCCACATACTTCCTAGACAGGAATACTGTGAGAAAAAGAAGACCTTAAATCCTGTCTGTTTGCCACGAGTGATTCTCGATGACGAGGCAACGTATAGTGTTTTCACCGCAGTCGTGACTGGTGAGGCAGGATGAGTTTGAATATAACCGGGTCAGCGACCATTTTCTGGTTGGATGGTAACCAATTTTATTCCTGACTACCATAAGGGGGTGTGTGGTTGGGAAACGTCATTGAAAAACTTCTCGTCAGTATAGTCAAGCGTATTGCGCACAGTGAAATGAGTCAAAAGGTTTTATTTAATGCCCCGTTAATTAAATTTTATGATCTCGGAAAAAAATTGCGGAAATCGAAGGAGCCGGAACTGAATCAGACCGGAAATTTCCGGTTTTATTCAGTTCCACCGAATTCCCAGGTTTTGTTTCTCGGAAAGATTCAATTTCGGTGAGTTAATTGAAACCGACAGGACAAAACACACGGTAACAATGCCGCTTTAATGCCGATTTTTCCGCACAGTTCGTCAATACTTCACATGCACACTATCGAAAGTCAGGTCATAGGTCAGGCGCAGGGCATTCCTAAACACCGTTGGAATGGTTTATTATTTATTACTAATTCGGAAGAATAACTTGTTGCATTGCCACCAATAAGCTTACCTCCCAAAAGTGCCAGTGGAAGAAGCCCAACAAGACCGGAAAGTGATAGCCATCCATACTTATCGTACAGGATGTAACCAATAATGAATACAACTACAGGTCCTACCCAGATACAATGGACTTCTGCAATGTAATCCTCAAATCGTTTAATGTCACTCGACATCACATTCGTCAGATGTCCCGAGCCTCCGTTGCAACTTCGCAATCGAAGGGCCTGCAATTCAAGATCCGATATTATAGTTTCACGGATGCCTCCCACTACTAGTGCCATTTTGGGGGGTAGTTTTTTCCGCCTGCTCACCTTCTCATAAATAATTCCCGTCAACCGAACTCCTAAAAGGTAGCCAAATTCTAAAGATCTGGGCAAGTAATAAGAATTTATAAGTTGATAGGATGCAGAACAGAGAAGGAGGAGCAATAAGTAGTAACTGGAGTTCTGCTTATTCTCGTGTCCATAATACTGGAGAAACTTGCCAAGGTATATGGAAGTACCCACTCTAAGGACGAACGAAATTTGATGGTGCTATGTAAAAATCATGTTAACTTAATTATAAATTCTACGATCTACCTGAACACGCACTCCTTGATGAAGTAAATGAGTCCGAGATAAGAAAATTGCTTCCAACTTACAACGAACATTGCTTTCCAGATGGATGGCTTTTGATTTCTTACGGTGTCTTCCCAAGCATGAGCAAAAGGAGCACTTAAAGCTTTGCAACTCTTACGCTCAGGAACTGGATACATATCGTCCAGTTCAAGAGTCTCTGTACTTCCCTTCCAGAGCATGGGAATGAGCCAACTGAACATAATTTTGTGGACAAAGAACAATCAATCAAAAGTAATAATTTAGGATTCATGACTTTAAGTGAGAGAGTTCTGAAGTTAAAAACAATTTTCAAGACCTACCAAAATGGCACGCTCAGACATAGTTTACTCCAAGGCCGGATTTTAGGGCGGAGATTTTCTTGGTCAACGTATCGCCTCATTTTATGGAGAATTGATTCGTACACAAGCAACGCGCACGATTTTTTCCTTTTAGTAAAATTTCATTCAACGAATTAACCGAGGAATTTTAACAGGCTTGCAGAGTAGGACGATTAGTTTACATTCTTCGAACCCGCCTGGAGAAACGGGGAGAAACGAGAAATGGGAAGCGTTTGTCCAGAAAAGGGAAGCCGAAAATGGGCTGAGCCGAGAAGATTGCAAAAAAACCAAAATTTCAATTAGACTGCTTGTATTACGTTACGGTGCTGGAAAACCAGCTTTCATTTTATCTAGCCTAGATAAGTGGACAACCGAGTAGCGGCCAATTAAGCCTAAACCACACTGTGATTAATTGGAAGTTCAAATTGAACCAATAACGTGGTCAACCAACATCGATCCAATACAATACACCGTCGGAAGCCAGAAAGGCTAACCCCCCGTAACCCATATCACAATTTTACAGGAGAGGATTCAATAAGACAGATCATACACCCAGGTCTCACGTCCTCTTCTAGGAGACCATGTAGGACACGTTTCAAAACAGAAATTGATTGAATCAAATGCTACTATTATTGTTATTATGTTTGATGTTGTGGATATCCGGGTTCGACGTCCATAAAGAGAATACTCTGCACAAATGCTCACTACTCAATTCTCATTCTATGTATAAGTCAAATTCGAAAATGCGGGTGATATGGATATAACTACTAGACTCCTATCCAATTTTTGAGCAGATGATGAGCAATGGCACCACTTGGCGGAATGATGAGTTCATTTCCTTCATTTTTACGAAGGAGCTTTGGATTTGACACGATCCTGTTGAAGGCTTCCCTCACTTCTTCCTTTGTAAACCACCGCGCATCTTCCAATTCCTCCTTGTCGATGTCCAACTGCCAAAATTTAAAAAAATTCTCATGCATTCTACACAGTGCACACTCGTGGGGATAAATTCTAATGGTCAACTCACATTAGTGGAATGAGGCATCGCCCGTGTTGTGCAAGCCAACATCAAGGAATTCTGTGGGAGTGGCCATGTCTGAGAATCAAAATATTCCACTTTCCCAATAACAATTCCTGCTTCCTCTGCAACTTCACGTCTCACTGCTTCCTCCAAGCCCTCCCCTGTACAATATTCATATATGAGGAAAACCTTTTTGGAAAATTTATTCAATTGCTGTATTTTCTAGAATGCGTGTGTTACCAGACTCAATGAATCCAGCGATGCACGAGTACATTCCCTGAGGATGTCGAGGTTGTCTCACAAGTAGCACCCGATCCCCGGTGGGATTTTCAACACGTGTAATTGCCACAGGGTGAGTAATGGGATAGTGACGATTTCCTTTCGGACAGGAGCCACAGCTCAAAGTCGTCCCTGCAACGTTTCTCTTCAACGGCGATGCACAAGTTGGGCAGAACTTCATTGTTGTGAGCCATGTGAGCATAGAGTATCCTCTCGCAACGGTACTTGCATCTTTTGGCATCAAACTCATAATGGCCATGCGCATATCCGAGAATTTAGTTCCGGGAGGAATGGAGTTGGTGTCCTCGGAGGATACGGTAGTTGTGGGGCAGGCAAACAGAACCGTGTCAGTATCGCTATCTTCGTCAATCCCAAGGAGGGTGGAACGACTACTTATGTCCTCTCCACAGAGTGGCTGCGCTTCTAAAATTATAATTTACACGGGTGTTATTGGCTCTCATAAAAATCAAATATGATCGTTCCGGAGCTCCGCACAGCATAAAAGGTTGCGAGATTTAAATTAATTCTTACCTCTCAAGGACACGAATTTGATTGCTAATCCTTGACGTTGGCGGTCTCCGAAACTGAGAAGAGGTTTTCCTTCGGAGAACATCAGGTACTTTCCATTTTGAAAGGCTTGTGAGCACAAGTCTTCGTTTTGTTTCAACTGCTCCAAGTATTTGCACTGCGTGACATAGCGCGCCATTCTGCCGATGCTCCAACTCATAAAGACACCTCAACAACTGCAAAGAAAAAAAACTCATCTTAATTCCAAAAAAAAATTTGAAAAGCATAAAAGATGAACAAACTTAAATCTAGATGGAAATCGTAATAAGAAATTTTCAGAATTCAGTTACTTTTATTTTATTTTTTCTAGAATTGAGCTTATTAAAGAATTCTATGCACGGTAGCACTAATTAGGTAAGTTTGAATTTCTACGAAGAGCACATGGTGATTTCCTTGAGCAATGGGAAAACTGTAGTGAGTGAAAAGGATGAACTCGGACCATGCGTGATGTAAATTATATTCTTTGCTTCAGTAATGAACGCCTTGGCTTCGACTTCTTTCTCAAGATACCACGTCAGTTTTGCCATCTTGAGGAGCATAATCCCAAGGTAAGGATGATTCGCGGAAAAATACTTCCTGCATATTACACACACACGCATTGGAAAATGTAATCTTAAAAACTTGATTTCTTTGATTTGAATTTCATAAGTTTGAAAAGACTTAATGGTCAATTACCGAAAGCCTTTAAGCGCAAGCTCACCGTGCTTGTGCGCACTCTCCCAGCGACTCATTTCAATGGAAGAATCAAATGCATGGGAGGCCATGGTAGTTACTAACCAATGACTCTCGGAAAAATGTTGAGATTTCATCACATTCAAGCAACTTTCACAAACGTCCAAATCTAAAGGGAAAATATTCATTCTAAAATCGTGTTCGTTTAGTAGCAGAGGTGTACTACCAAAAAAAAATTAACTTACATGAGATGTCCTGCATTTCATGCAACTTTCCACGAACCATCTCTTCCGTCTCTTGTATCTGGGTAATCAGTTCTTCGGAAACTGGCAATCCACACTCGGGACAGGAACAGGAGTCTTCATTTTTATCCACCTGAACCTGTTTTGGATACAAGAATGATTTTAGTTGAAGGTTACCAATGTCAACAGGATATTGGGCATGGATACTGGGAAATCGTCGCTTAGTTTTTGGTCACGTACCTCCCCGTTGCAAACTGGTTTCTTATTTTGACATGAAACGGCCCTCATTGACGAATCGAACTTTAAAACGGAACAGCGCTCACATTGACAATCAAAGTAGTAGATACTGCGGAGTTCGCCAATCCGATAGGGAGAAGGCCTCATTGTATCTTGATACGAGATAGTCACTTTGCCAATCTGAAAATTAATAATTCTCAGCCACAAGAATGTTACAGTTTCCAAAGGTGTATGATTTACGAAGGTGGCTCATTTTCATACCGGCAGGCTCTCTGGGTAGTCAAGAATATTGCGAATGAAAATAGTTGTGGATTGAAAAGTGGCACATGCCATGGGTTCACAAGAATGATCAAAAATAGAAGCACCGAGGTAAAGCGCAGATCCAATTTGATGCATCTCCGCATCTGTGATACTGAACGTGTTGACATAAATCTATAAACCAAAATTCAGTTAAAACTGCTCACTCAAGCTCTTTCAAGATACGGAACGTTTTCACGAGACGTGAATTCCCATTATCCAATTTACCCTTCCACAAATTCCAATCAGTTCAGGTTCATCTGGCATAATGATTCCCTGGGAACTTAGCAAGGACTCAACTACTTTTGCGGATGTATAAATGTGTTCCATCCGAGTAACATCCTCCCTCACTTCCGTGTAATCTGAATTACATGCAGATAAAATGTTAGTTAGAACAAGTAAACGAGTGAATAGGAATTATTTTCATGATTTAAACAAAAACTTACGGGACATGAGATCATTAAATCGACGAGTGGTAGTGGGACTGATCCGATCCGACACTTGAGATTTCGACTTAAAACAAAATGACAAGAAATTAATTTATTCCCAAGTCATATTGGTGTTTAGTAATATCCAACTCCTCCTCCACCATGAAGGAATCCATGCAATCTCCGTATACACAATTTACCTGGAGTTTGATAATGACACGGAGCAGGAGTCTGGAGAACGCAGGTGGTAACTTTCCATACTTTTTAAATCCTTTACATTCCCACCGATGCCCGTCACTCCATCCTTTCTTTTGGCAAACGCGGTCACAATATCGGACCAACTGACATCCTCCACATCTTGATAGATGACCATCATCCGCATCACCAGCGCCCCTCTCGCAATTCTCACTATTTCATTAAATCGGAGAAGGAAACTAAATTATCGCAACAGTCACTATTCACTACAAGAGCCTCCTCCTTTCCCTCGGTGTGGGCAAAGAACTTTGTTGATAACTATACTAATTAAGTGCACAGGACATAAAAATACTCTAACTGGTCTCACGGTTTCATTGTGAATGTAAAACAGACATCGATAATCTATTGTCTATGTATAGCACAGCAGCGTTTTCTCGATTCACTTGTCAAAGGTATAAAAAATGTTGGTAACTAATTCGCCAGTGGAATCGAATGTCAGCTGCGGATTAGTATCTACTCATAAATTAAAATTAAACCCACCCGGTTGATGGTTATATGATTAATAATAATTAACTAAACTGGAGGAGGGTTAAGGTTAAGGCATATTCATATTAAAGCATCAATAAATTAGAAACTTACATGTTACTGAAGCAGGAGTCACAGTGGTTTTGAGCGTAATTTTTAATTAGCGTATACGCAAAGGGTTTGCAGCTGAGGATAATCGTTCCTTTCTTCACAATGCCCGAACTAAGCTGGTTATTGCAGGGTACTAAATAACTGCTCATTCTCTGCTAAAAACTTAGATTGGACTAAATTGATTTAGTGGATCTGTTCCCCCCGAAGCCGACTTACTTGATGATTCTGATCCTATCAACCTGTAGTGACTATGGTAAAAGAGTCATTTAATTTTTTAAAAAAAAAATGGATTTATTTTGTTAAATTAAATTGAAAGAGATTTAACAGGTGGTGATTCAATTTTTGTGCGTTTTTGAGGTATCCTATTTCTTTATTTGAGACTTCGACGTTTCTAGGATTTCCCGTCGTCGAAACAAATAAAATCATCTTTCTAGAGGCCAAAAATCTTATTAATTTTAATATTCGATTAATTATAATGAAAGTCATAGATAAGAATAAAATTGAGCAGAGGCAATCAAAGCTCTTCTCATTTATGTCTTAAATAATTTTAGTTCCAACTAGTGGCCTCTCCAAAGTTATAAGGACATTCTTTACCATCGTTTTATCTTCGGATTTCTGCATTTTTGAAGCAACTTGGTTGCCCTTCGGCTTTATTCCATTGTCTCTGGATCCCCCCTCCCGGATCCAGAGACAATGATTCTATTATTCCTCTTTGACATGACAAAGAAATGAGATGACAGTTTAATTTTTTCACTCTTAAACTAAATGCTAACTTTCGGGGCTACGAAATTTCCATCTTCTTTCATCGCTGTTGTTTTCGTCCCCATCTAATGTAGATATGGACATGACTTGTGTCGAGTGGAAACGTTGACCCGCCATTGTGGAGACAAAGGAGGGCACCGCGCAAAGGATACACCATTTGCCAATTCTTTGCAGCTTATCCCCACACCAAGGACGATATTGTTCGCCTTGTATTCCTCCATCAATTGAGTCTCTTGTTCTAAAAGTCTAGCCAAGGTTTTCCGTTCCAGCCGGAATTTAAATCCGTGAGAGAGTAGAAGGTCAAAGAGCCGAGCTGTACCGGTCCGTGTCAATGTGAGGTGCGAGTAGAGAATAAGCGTCCACGATCCGATAATCCGGATTAACCCCGGTTTCTTGGATGATTGCTTATTGTGATGAACCGTCATTTTGTGTCTTCCCATCCTCTTAAGGATGAGGCATCTGCCTAATTTGAAAGGAAGGAAACTATTATACGAGAGATGTCCAGCAAACAGCTTCCGCCAAATTTGGAGGATCTCTATCGTAGCTAGAGGTTTCAATCCGGATTTTTGACGGATTCGGAAATCCGTAATCCGGATATAATTGGCGAAATATCCGGATTTGTCTGGGAAAAGTGGGTTACCTTTTTACATATATATGTAGCATGCATACTTGGTTGGGCTGATTAAAAAAAAAGGTCTTTGTCTTATATTTAAGCGGAGGATTTCGATGGCAGGAGAGTCTACATGACTAGGAAATGACAGAATTTGCAAACCCAAATAGCATATTTCGCCGTGTTTCTGCGATTTTAGCAGCCAGGGTTTTCTAATTCAGATTCGGATCCGACTGTATACAAATTTCGGATCCACATTGACCCGATCCATCCGAAATCGCATCCGGATTTGGATCCGAATACGATTACCTCCCCTCAAAAGTGGAAAAAATGAATGAATTATTTAATGCCTGTTTCAAAATTCAGCGTCTGAAAAATCAGTGATTTAAAATACGATTATTGTTTGGCTGCATATTTAAACTCCGAGATTCTGATGGGTTGACTACACGAGATTGACCCCGTTACTCTCTTCTAATTCGTAATTACTGATAATAGAATAAGACTCGTTAAAAAACTTTTTTTAAAGCGTTTGAGAAGGACAAGTTGAACGAAGGATTTTGATTGAACATAAATGAAACCTTTGCAATACCTTGTGATTAATTATAGTTTCTTCCTTGCACCGTTTGCTATTGGGAAGTTGTCTCT
>Ga0194135_10001999_pt1 | contig 12336 bp, 4 predicted proteins | sample LitLau_LLRF_2013_FD_134024 | JGI IMG/M metagenome (GOLD analysis project Ga0194135, IMG submission 134024) | Freshwater sediment microbial communities in response to fracking from North America - Little Laurel Run_MetaG_LLRF_2013 (version 2) | ecosystem: Environmental > Aquatic > Freshwater >... | reverse complement strand
TATATTAACTCATTGTTTGAAATGAATCAAAGGCTTTGTGGTCAGTTCTTTGAACAATTTCATATTCATTTTGTAATGTTATTAAAGATAAATTATTATTAAATTCGCTTTTGATGCAGAACGATATGTCGTGGACTTGAAAGATTATCCAGACGGTGGGGGAATTCTAATTAACGTCAGCTTTCCATCGAATTTGTGCGAACCATTTGCAGCTGCAGCGTTATTTCTCGTGATGCCCTACCAGAATTGGTTCATCTATCATTACGTTTACAAAGAGGAGAATCCATGGTATTGGCTCCTGCCTGGGGCATTCCAAGAATATGTCCTGGTTGGACAAGTCATTACTTCTTATCTGCTCATAAGTTGGACTACTGTTGCTCACACAAATAGTGTTGACTTTTGGCTCAAAGAAATTCAGTAATTTAACTAAAGCCTTTAATTAAATTATTTAATGCAATGGAATTTGTCAACAAGTAATAATTGAATTGCAGCAAAGGAGCTGAATCTGGCTACACAATTCCAGAAACGAGAAATCCCAAGACAGCGATGGAAATATATCGAGCTCTGCAAATAATTTGTACTCTCTTTAACGATTGCATCTCTCCAATGGGAATCATGATGGTTAAGTTTAATGTCCTCTTTGGAATAATGTCATGTGGATATGTTCTCATTCGAAGTATGAATCATTTGTTCATCGAGGAATTTCCTGGAATTCTCATGTACCCCATTAGTGTACTGGATTGCGTCACAGCTGCTATTGCTATTCTTAATATGTCTGCTCAAATGCACGATTTGGGTTGTGGATTTATTGACTCGTGGAGTCAGACTAAGCAAACGGATTTTCGGAGAGTTCTTAGAGCACTGCCGACTTTGAGAGTTAAAATTGGGTCTTTTTATTACATTACTGTTAGCACGTTAATTACATTTTTCAAAACTGTTATGGATGGAGTGATTGATTGTGTGATGACCTTCCCTTAATGCTTTAGTAGTTGAGTGCACAGCTTAAATATAAATAATCACCTTTATATAATTCGATGTCTCTTCATTTCTAACACAGACGCGACAAAGTTGAAATAAGAGTCAGAAGTGATATATGTCACATTAGTTTGAGTCCTACATTTCATAATCTTTAGACGTGCATACGACAGATGAAAATAGAACGTGGAACTTTTAAAAATTAAAAATACCTATAATGTACAATCGATGAAACGTGTGTCATTATCGAACCCAGTTTGTTTTTGACACTTCCTGTGATAACTTTTATCAATAGATAAGCTAAAGATAAGCCTAGGTGGTAAATAACGGGCCATGCAGTTTTAAGGATGAGAAGGATGATGACAATCCCATTAGTGAATCCGTAACATCTTTCTATGTGTATCGTACGAGTGATCTGGAAGAGAGAAAACAGGCCTCACTAGGTTTTCCATCCCGGCTATTTATCAACTGCTTTGAATATCTTAAAACTTGTAGAAATTAAAGTCATCAAGAAGTATTTCTGAGATTCACATTCCGCAGAGCCGTATATCGGTAAGCAACTAGCATGTTCAGACATATTATACATTTGAATTGCATTTGAAAACTAGTTTATAAGTTTACAGAGTCGCTGAACTAATTGTAAGCAAAATCTAATTACACTTTGCCAGCATGAAAAACTCAATATCAATTATGACTACTATTTAATATTATTTACTTATTTGTAATATTATTTGCTTACTTGTTCAGTGAGTTCAGTTTAGCGATTCATGAGTCGTGCAAATTATGTTGCATAAAAACAATCAAAAGTCAAGTGCTTCAACCATTAGAACATTTCAATAAGTTTAAAATCTTATCTGATACTTACAATTACAGAACAGTACAGTAGATTGGAAATCAAATTGCATTTTAGTCGCAGTCACGTTTCATACACAGTAAATAGTTGTTGGCACTTACAAATACTTAAACTTACAATTAGTTACCTTATTAACCTAATAAACTTAGCTTATTACTGTTTGTAACAAGCGAATAACTCTTTCGTCGCTCAGATACGTTTTGAAAATGGTACACTAGATTTACTAGATTAAATAGAATGTCAGATTTTCTTGATAATACTCAGAGAGGCCTGTAGAAAGTTCATTGAATAACTTTTACACCATAACTTATTGCGTAATTTATTGAAAACATTATTATTACTTGGTAGATGAACTAACAAGTAAATGTACTTGAGAATAATTTTTAGGTGAAAAAATTTTTAGAAAATATTTAAGAAGCGTATTAGTGTAGCATCTTATTGCAAAGAAAGAAACCGCATACATATTTTCAAAAGGTTCTCGGGCTCACAACTGTATCTAAAAATGAAAATGCCAAGTACTCACTTAAAAGGTATATGCATGAAGGAAACAATACAACAATCCTCTTAAATTAAAGCACTAATTTTTATTGTCTTCAACAATTGTTCATTGGATATATCAAAAACATTTCAGTGACTATGCGAGGGATATTCTTTTCTGCACTAATCTACATATTACTCTACACATGCACGGCGAACTCGCCCCTGAAGCTGCCAGAAACACCTTCAACATCAGGAAAGACAAGTCAACATGATACTAGTATAGATGACCTATCCAAGAAAATGAAGAATGCATTAACATTACAAAAAAATAAAGGCGATGAAATAATTCAAGCAGCTGCATTAGGACGTGGTGGAGAATATGACAATTTAAAGACGATTCTATCATCAAAGTCCATTGAATGTGACCACGCTCCTCCATCTTCCATATTTGGGTACATTGAGAATTTAAAAGACCTGCCTGAGAAGATACAACAAATAGTTGACAGACGCGTGGAGTTAAAGTCTCTACTTTCACAGACAAATTACGAGAAAAATGAAGAAAACATTAAAAAGGCTCAAACGGACATGAAGGGAGTTTATACAGGTTAGCTCTTAGCTCTATTACAATTTCTGAATCACCCACTATTTAAATATTGGCTCTCTAACACTCAAAAACTTGCGATGGAATTTACATGCATTCGTAATCAGCCATCAGTTTAATTGAAAGCTTTGAAAAGCTAGCCAAGCTGCTATCAGCAACGTTACTAGGCGGTGTTGATATGCATATGTAATAGCCGTGTAGTAACTACAAAATAACAGATAAGCATGTTCGTTATTGTGAAAATCTTTGTTGTAGGGAAGCAGCGTGTTGTTGTGCAAGACTTCAGAAAAACACAAGGGAGCGAGTACCAAAAGAACATAAAGGCAATTTTACAACAAGTTAGAAAAGAATCCGGGGCAAAAGAGTCTTTGAAAAGCTACCGAATAGATGAATTAAAAACCAAATTACCAAACGGTATTAAAAAATTAGTGGAAAAAAACATTTCAATCAGAGAACAAGAAGAAATTGACAAACTTGGAGCTCCTTGCGACTTAACTCATGATCAACGATGGCAAGTGGAATTAATGGAAGTGTGCCAGCGAGTTCTTACTTTGGAAAACAAGGACCTAGGAAAAGTTTTGATTGGTTACTCGAACGAAGTAAAAGGGAAAATGGCAGTTCTGAGTATTCCTTATCGAATCCACAGATTGTTTCCCACTACTGGATTAAATGGAATAAACAAAGAAATCGAGAGTTTGAAGACTGCTGATCATGTTAAAGCTAAAGAGGTATCGGAAAAATATGCACAAGCTTGGGAAACTGTGATGGGTAAAGGTATTGAACTTGGGTAAGCTTTTACATTTGAAAGTGAAACATGGTTATATTTTTGTCAAAACAGTAATAATACTTTGGAATTACAGATACATTAAGTCCGAAACGAAAATTCCAAAATACGATGAACTTTTGAAAGAACAGTTTCATACTTTACTCCAAAAGGAAATTGAGTTGACAAATAGTAAAATCAAACTAACTGAGGAGGAGGATAAGCAACTAAAGTATGCCAAAGAATTGAGATTATCCTATGCAAAGAAGTTTATGGCTCAGTCAATTTATTATGCCAAAACTCCATCAAAAGGTTACGAAAGGCTGATAAGCATGTACATTGAGGCATACAAAGTTTACTTTGGGGAAAACGAATTTGAAAAATACAAACAAGGAATAATTGACTTGTTAAAAGTTAACGTACAGTTTGGATTCATCGAACATATTCAGATGAATAATATAGTCAATAAGATGAAACTGGAAACCCGTCGTCAAGTAAATACTCAAGATAATGATGAACAAAAGAAATTGAAAGAAGCGGCTGACGCAAACACACAAAGCTTGCTTGCGACGAAGAAAGAAAAAAATGAACAGAAAGATTTACGTAGATCAAAAAGACTAGAAAAGAAAGCACAGCTACTGTGTAAAACTCCTTCCAATCCTTCCAGAAAAAAAAGAAGTGCAAACTCATCTCCATGTATTGTGCTCATTAGAAAAGGTGACTCATCGAATGTGAACAATGACGCTTCAGACATAAAAGGACAAGTCAAATATCTGGAGGTTGAGTCAATCGACAGCAAACAGTTGAGTAATTATTTACTCATTGAGCAAACAACTGGATCAGAGATTGCGAACAACAAACAACACACGAACGAGTACCTGACACAGATCGCGTTGCAAAACAAGGATAAATTGTCGGGGACCGAGAAAGAGATAACTTTGGCAAAAACACTCATAGATCACAATCAGCTTGTGAGTCATGCAACCCAAAATGAATTGGCTCGTGGGATCATAAGTGGTCCACTTTTAGATTTATCACAAAGCAATTTGGAAAACATGAGGATCGGTATGAGCAGAGTTACATCTCAATCATCGAAATTTGTCTCAGAGGTTAATAAGGTAGGTAATGTGTATGGAAAAACAATGTTAGCCAAAAGTATTGTTTCAGCTATTCGTAATGGAGATGAAAAGACTTTAGTAATTATTAGTGCACGGGTAGGATTAGACTATGGTATGGAAGGAGTTCAGAAGTTGGGAGGTTATTTGGCAACGAAATCAATTTCAAAAACAGCAACAAGAGTAGGGTCGAGACTTTTAAAAATTGGCAAACTTGCTGGACCAATTGGAGCTGTGGCAGATATTGGTTTGAGTATTTGGTCCATATCGAAATCGGTGGAAGTTCTAAGGAATCCTATTGCCACTAAATACGATCAAAATGACGCAATAGCTGACATAATAGCAGATTCTATTGATATTGTGGTTACAAGTGTTGCAGCCATATCGTACGCAGTATTTCCCCCAGCAGGTCCTGTTGTTTCTGCCATAGCATTTGGATTAAGTGTAGCCACAACCTTAATCGCTAATTCCTACAAAGCTTACAATCATGTGAATCGCATTAGTGATAAAATTCCTCTATTGGACTATGAAAAGAGCGAAGAGGGCTTCAGGTACTTTACTTTTAGAGACACTAGCATGTACATTGAAGAACTAAAACATGTGAAAAATGCGAACAACTTGGTTGTAAACATTTCTGTTGATTTTCTGCAGTTAAACTCTGACTTTATCGGAATGGTTTTCCCTGCTAGATCCTTAAAGTACCCAAAAGGCAAATGCTATCTTGAAAAAGAGTTTTGTCTACATTTCTTGTTTGGTCTTGTGAGAGTGCATTGTTCCGGTTGGCAGAGTGTCAGTGAATGTGAAGGGCCTGGAGGAGAATGCCACTCCGTTAAAGAGAGATGTAAAGGCAATGATCGTATTATATTGAACTCAAGAGCACTTTTTGATGAGTTTGTTGCTTACAAATGTAATTGTGGGGAAGATGCCGCACCTGAGTGGGGATATGAAATTTCTGATTCTATAGTGGACTTAAGACAAACTCAGTCAGTATATTTACAACGGTCTAGTCCAGATCTAGAAATTCCTCCAGATTACGATTACATTTGTAAGCCATCCTCAAAAGAGTTTGAGGGTGATCGTATTTCACAACAGGATACTTCGGTTGGGTATTTATGTCATGGAGCAATTGGTATAAAAAAACTGACAGAGGGAGGAAAAGCGATGTTTTTCGACTTAAAAGATGGTGCTGACTACATACATGTCAATCCCGATGATATTACTAATAACTTATTTGTTGTGGGTGATGGCATGAAATATTTTGAAGGTGGAGCAGGAGATGACACTTTTTTAATTAACGGCACTTGCGAATATCTCGTGGGCTTATTGGATGGGAAAGGAAAGCAAGATGTTGGGAATAGTTTAGTTTTCTCTGATACATGTGCTCAAGATATTCGTATATCAGTACAAAACTCCAGTGTTCTCTTTAATTACACAAATTACTTTCTTCTTAGCTTTGAAAATATCGAAAGGTTTGTTGGTAGAAAAGGAAGACCGGAACATTTCCGGCCGAGTTGCTCAGTTGAATTTATTAATGGCCAAGGAGGAGGGGATGATTTTGATGAAATAGTTCTTCCTGAGTGTATGGATGAAAATTTTCAGTGCACGATATTTTGTGAAGGTACGACGAAAATTGAATTTCAGCAATTTGTTGGAGGAAACATTCATATTGTCCTTTCAAAATTTAGTCAATTTGTTGCCACTGAAGTTCCCACTGAGACTCCAAAACCAAGTAACATAATTTTCCAATTTTTGAATTCCAATGCAGTTTTGAAGAAAATTGAACAAGTATCTATTTCAAGTTTCTTATTTACATTTTCCGATAGTAATACGGCCCAATTTTCTTTTTCCACAGTAAAAACCACGCAAAATCAAACCAATTGTTCACCTGCGATTCTTCTAAGCTACGAAGTTTTGCTAGAACAAAATAATACGCAGTATCGTATGACATATAGCGATGAAACAAATAAGTGGAAAAGTCTCATACTTGTCAATAATGATAGGTCGGTTAATGAGACAATGTATGGTTTGAAGTTTGTCAGTAATATTTTCGATATTAAAAATGATCTTCCCATTAATCTCGTTGGAGGAGATCATGATGATCAATTTCAGATACCTTGTGACTTCTCCGGGACGATTCAAGGAACCAAAGGTACCAACACAGTTTACTTTACTGGTATTAGTTTTGAGAAAACCGCCAGTAATTGGTACAAAGTTCGAAACTCCACATTTAAATCTTTCGATATTCAAAATTATATAGGCAAACCCAACATCGCTGATGAAATAACCTGTGGTTGTGAAACTGAACTTATAGATTTAAATGGAGGAACTGATTCAGTCCGTGATAAGATATTGGTTCCAAATCTTGTGTGCAATGATAAAAAATCTCAGCTCACAATCATAGTTAGCGGGAAAACTAGAGTAGAGTACAACTCGAAAGAAAGTAGAACTGTCGTAGTTGTAGGTAAGGAAGCAGAAAAATCAAAATGCGAACAAGTTCCAAGTAAAACTGACCTTGAAGTTTTAAATTATGGTGAAGGATTAGCAATTGTCGTAAAATTTCCTGTATCTTCGTTATCTTTTTATTCACAAGAGGAGGAACACATTGACTTTAGAGACTCAGAGAATCATAAGATTCGAATAACTGGACATGGGAAACTCCCGTTTGTATCATTTGAAGAGCCCTATGGATTAACTAGTGTATTGATTCAACAAGGTGACGAAGGATTTGCAATGTTGCATGAGTTAAAAGACTACGCCTCTTCAAGGCTCGGATGTAAAGTCGTTCAGAATTTTTTCAAGTTAATAAGTGGTAATTGGAGTGTAACAGGTGGACAGAAGTCAGATACATTCTTTTTAGAAAGCGACAACTTTGAAGGATCGATTGATGGTTCTGGAGGAAATAATTCATTAGTTTTAGGGGATAATGTGGTCTCTAACATGACCATTGACTTCTCTGAGTCCCGTTTAGTGCATGGCTCGAGAGTTATCCTTGTTTCCAATGTTCAACTGGTTTACGGAAGGTCGACTAAACAAGAGCACGTTACTTGTGCTTGTGAGACTAGCTACATTTGTTTAAATGGTGGGGATGACGTGATCACTGTACCTTACAAGGATTGCAATTACAATGTTAAAATTTTAGCCAAAGGGAAAAGTAAATACAAGAATAATGGAAGCAAAGGAAGTTTCGAAGTTCATATTGAGCAAGACAGTACAGGAAACTTACATTTTGAGGCAGAAGTTCATGTCAATCCTCATAACACTCATATTTTTCCAATTCAAATTCCTGCTTATAAGTTGTCTGATTACACGATTAGTTTCAATTCACGAGAAATGGAATTAAATTTATTCTTCGGAAATGACTTGAGCTTCAAACTGTTGGCAATATTTGAGAGTATAGACGACAAGGCTAGATTATTAACCGATTTGAATGTTTTGTTCCTCAACGATAATGTATCGGATGGGTATTTGTACTTCAGTGAAAATGATTTGCAAATCATTCACACATTAGAAAAATACGGGCTCTCTTCGATAAAACGCGGCGCAGTTGGAGCAAAAAATATATTTCGTTGTAATAGTGGAAACTATCTCGTACATGGAGGCAAATATGGCGACACTTTCATCCTGAATTCTGACTTATTCACCGGGCAAATTAATGGCTATGGCGGAGTGAATTCTCTCATTTTGACAAATTCACTTGCAAATTCAATAGCTATCGATCTTCCAAATAAAACTTTTCAAAGTGGGTTAAAAAAATTATTGGAAATAAATGGAATTCAGATTGTAAGTGGAAGAAGAGGTTCAAGTGAAAAAGTTGTTTGTAATTGCGACACGAAATTAATCGCTCTTGAAGGAGGAAATTCCGATCAGTGGGATCAAATTATTGTTCCTAAAAGTTATTGTCTTTCCCAGAATCTATTTTTTGTCGTTGATAATTTCACAAGAGTTAAAAATGAAGCTCAAAGTGGAGAATTTAATTATCACATAAAAGGCTCGGAATTCGAAATAGCTTATGAAGTTTCTAATCGGTCTTATCATTTTTTCAAGTTCGAGATGAGCTTAGAAGAGTTTGAGTTCATGGAACTAAATGATTCTAATTTAACAATTGAGTTTACATCCGGATTGACCAAGTTCTTTCCAATAAATGGAAATCATACAAAATTCCAAATAGCACAGACCAGCAGTTTAATAACCGACTTGACACTTGAATATAACCACTTACAGAGTGTAATAACTTACAACTCATGTACAGGTAGTGTTCGGGGAATAAGCGGTGTGATGAATAGCATTGTCTTACGCTGTGAAGAAAATACAGTCATAGAATCTGTGTTGGGATGTGATAAGGATGATAAAATATTTATAGTTGGAAAAGTAGACTCAATTTGGGAAATTGATGGAGGTGCCGGTTTGAATTCTTTGACTGTTGGGGAAGATGTTTGGATAGGTGCAGGATTAGAGTATTCCGTTGAAGACAAGCATAATGGTGCAATTAGTTTTATCAACTCAAGTGATACTAAGAGCGACAAAGTTTATTTTGTGTACAACCTTAAAAACATTCAGCTCCTAACAGGAAGGCAAAAGAGTTACGATAAGATAAAAGTGGGATGTGAGACAAAAGAGGTTATCAACTTTGACCTAATTCTATTTTCTCTAATAGATTGTGAATATAATATCCACATTGATGTCGGTGAGAGTACACAGGTTCAATTTGTACCTGAATTGAATAATGATTTATTAGAGGACGATAACCAAAATGATGATGAGTTTGACACGACCGATCAATTTTACGAGTCAGAAGAGGACAAATTATTTTATGATACTGATGTTGAATTTTTTGAGGGGGAATTTTTATATAAGTTTTCAACAGTGCGTTCGTTTGATATTGAGGTGGAGAATTTTGTTTCTCTGTGGAACACAAGACACTACTTTTCCCTTAACTTTACGCTTTCTGATTTTTCGACAGTTTACTATTCTTCCAATTCTTCTAGATTGATTTACTCAATACACTCTTCTCCATTGACATTCACACATAAGGTGTTTCTTATTGAGGACTCTGGAATGCTGTACTTCCAACCAGAGTTCATCACTGCAGATGGTTTTCTCATTCGAATTACACGATACGGGGAAATTGTCGTCTCGTTTGGAAACCTAGAACAAGTTCTTGAACTTCAGAGTATTCAAACTGATTTACTGCCCGAAATCTCGTCTTTTGCATCCTCATTTGGAGTGACAGTAATGATTGAAACTAAAAACCAATTTGTTTATTGCGGTAACGAGAATGAAACAAATATTCTGAGTAATAGAGACATGAAGACTAGCCATCTTGTCGGGTTCAATCAAACTACTTACGTGATTTTTAACTCGTCCAGTGATGTTTACATTTATCCAATGAAAGTAACCAATAGTTCACTTCATGTTATTGATTTATCTAATATCGTAATTCAAATTCGAAATATAACAAAAACAAAATACATTCCAAATGTAGTTCTCGAAGGAGAAGATTTGGTTTTAATTATGAGCGAATTTGAGAATTTGTTTCCTTTAAGAGTTGTAATAGTGGGAGGTGTTTATACTAGTCATTCCATTCGGGTATTACTAAACACAATTGTTATGGAACTAGTTCGTCTAGATAATGGTACTAATCTAATAACAAAACGAATGGTTCACAACTCAGAGAGCAATATAATAGAAAGTTTGAACGTGAACCTTACTTGGATTTTAAAACCCAGACCAATTGAAATTCAACCGGGTCAAACAATTCTTTTGTCAGGGGAAGATTTGGAAGACGGTGTTGAAATTTGGGACGCTTCTAACAAAACCTTTGTGTATTCCCAAGAACAACAAGATCTTTTAGTCACAAGTATTGGGGAACATGATCCAGGTAACGAATCTACTTTGATTGTATCGGACTTTTTCTCACTAAAGTCTCGACCTACTGAAACTGGTTTCGGAGACGTTGAAACAGCTAACGAAATCAAAATCAGTTTGGGCAATAAAACTGTAGTTTACAGCTCAGCACAACAATCATTTGTCGATGAGAAAGGTAATGTTGTACAACTGGTATATTATGAGGATGTCTTAGAAAAACGGGAGAATGACATTTTGTTGAATCATTTTATTATTCCAAAGAGGTTCCAAGTATCTATATGGCGGAAAATAATGAGGGATTGGACTTACAAAATCACTTTCTTATGTATAATTGGATGCACTTTTACGTGTGTAATAATATTTTGTTGTAAACGTCCCTTTAAACGCAGCCGTCATTTTAAACCTAGAAAGCAAAGTCACTCGAAAAGAACACAAACAGCAGAAAACGAGCAAGTGACTTTACTTACCATGGCTAAATTGGATGATAAATTGAGTAACTAAATTATAAGTAGCATTAATTACATGGATAAATAATGACTGCTTGTATATAATGTGCAAGTATTTAGTGTACACAATAAGGCCTAAATTAAATGTTAACTTAAATATTACAGACACGACAAGAATCTTAAGGTAATTAAATTGCTGTATCTTAAATTGTTTGCCTCATAGAATATCAATTTGTTCATTTCTAAGAGAAACTTCAGGAACCTCATTATAGTTTTTTAAAATATTTTTATAGCTTTCACGAGTCTTGATTGACACATTAAAATAACACAATCCATAGTGCAATACATTAACTCGCTATTTGAAATATGGTCGATCCTGTGAAATAATTCGTGTCGTTTTTATTATTGTTGGTTTTTAGCTGATTGCTTTTAATGCTGTGATGAAATCCTGTTCATCCTTTTCCTTGATATAAAAACAATAAACGCGGGCTCTACATTATAATTATACTAGTTAGCTCATACTAGAATAAGATTTGATTAAAATCAAATAAATAAAAAATGTTTTTGATGTGACCAGAGAATATTGCCGTATCATATGTTTTCTATACACGGAATCAGCACTCATGCAGACGCTTACTTTTAACACGCCCAAAATCTATGACGTAATTTTGTGCCGAATCGCTTTGTCGACAGTGTGGTACTTATCCCGTGTCCTAACTTTCTGATCAACCGAAAGCCCCGCATTGCTAGATCCTTTTCAGTTTTCACTAAAATACCAATACCAATACTTTTTTAACGAAAAATTTTCTGTTTTGATAATTCCTTGTTAAAAAGTCATACTCCTGGTTAATTTTGGATTCAATGTCAGCATAAATTACTTGGCCACACTTCGTGAGTTCGTCCTCTATTGCAAAAGGAATGAAGAGACTAATTGTGTCCAATGAAAACGTGGATAGATTCGCGATATAATTCTCGATTGTATTTGGGAATCTTTTGCTTTTAGAAACAGTCAGGAGGTTAGGGATATTCGTCAGGTATGTGTTCTGATCCACCAAATTGAAGTACGCGTTGTCCAGAGATTTGGTGAAAGTGAATACTGCTTGCGACAAATTATTCATAGACGTCAAATTTCGTAAAACGCTTTGCTTTCGGTTTTGAGTTACTGAAGCAGTCGACAAGATGTCAAAAGTTTTCTCCTGACTTTTGCAGTTTACTTTATATGTCTCCATGTTTGCATC